>ERZ826242.227-NODE-227-length-88441-cov-31.251205_pt1 | contig 88441 bp, 66 predicted proteins | sample MGYA00519871_ERZ826242 | MGnify/ENA primary metagenome ERZ826242 (study PRJEB31778, sample SAMEA3449226) | human gut metagenome | biome: human gut; feature: human-associated habitat; material: faeces | place: United Kingdom | collected 2010/2012 ... | reverse complement strand
CAAACCTGCGAATATGCCCGTAAATCAAGCATTTTTCAAGACAATCAACTAATTTATGTGAAACAATAGAATGCACGCTCTGCGAGCATTCTATTGTCATGAACAAAAGGTTCTAAACTTTACTTAAGGATATGCTGTTGATAAAATAAATTCAATCGACAGTTGATAAACAGTTTTACTATGTTTGATGGAGGAGAAAAATTTATGAAAATCAAAAAAGTACTGGCAATGTGCCTGATAAGCGCAATGGTGCTGGGGTCCTTCGCAGGGTGCGGCAAGGACGAGGGCGAAAGCACAGTCAGCGTGAATCAGGAGGATCCTGCATGGAAGGAAGCCATGACCACGCCCTATGGGAAATATCCGGAAACAGTGAACTACACCCTGGGGAAGACGGTAACGAATTTTGACGTGCTGGATGGGACGAAATATGAGGGCGATGACGATGAAAACAATGCATGGACCAGATATCTGAAGGAGAAGCTGAACGTACAGAACACGGACCTGTTCGAGGCGAATGACGGGGATGACTATGAGCAGAAGGTGTCCATGGCCATCGTCAGCGGCGAGATACCGGATATCATGGGGGTGGGAGATTACGATACATTAAAGCAGTTGTATGAGAACGACCTGATTGCGGACCTGACAGAGGTCTATGAAAACTGCGCCAGCGACAAAATCAAGGAGATCTATGATTCCTATGACGGCGTGTGCCTGAAGACAGCCATGTTCGACGGAAAGCTGATGGGACTGCCTACCACGGAAATCTCCCACGGGCCTGGGATCCTGTGGCTGAGAAAAGACTGGATGGACAAATGCGGCCTGGAAGAGCCCAAGACCATGGAGGACATCTATAATATCCTGGAGCAGTTCCTGGTACAGGATCCCGGCGGGAACGGCGAGGGCAAGACAGTGGGCCTTGTAATCGATCCGGAGATAGCAGGCGATTCCGGCGGAAGCTATATGGCCAACAATATCTTCACCCTGTATGGGGCATTTCCGAAGCAGTGGATTGATGACGGAAGCGGCAATGCCATCTACGGCTCCGTGCAGCCTGAAATGAAAGGTGCCCTTGAACAGCTTTCCAAGATGTACAATGAGGGGTTGATTGACAAACAGTTCGTCACCAGGACCGGCGATGACAGAAAGGGTCTTCTCAACAGCGGGAAGAGCGGCGCCTTTTTCGGCAACTGGTGGGGAGCATGGGAAGTGGCTGACAGCATGACTTTGAACAAAGAGGCAAGGTGGGAGCCTTACATCTGCCCTGTGGGTGCTGATGGGAAAGTGACCATGTTCACGGGCAATCCCAACAGCGGTTATGTGGTGGTGAGAAAGGGCTTCGAACATCCGGAGCTGATTGTGAAGCTGGCAAACATGCAGTTCGATTATTCCCGTTATGAGGAAAAGGATGACGAGGCCTATAAGGAGCTGGCAGATTACAGCGAGCTGAACGCGGGCGGAACCGTACTTGCCATGAACATTGACTATTATGATGCCTTCCCCAGGAGCAGCAAGAAGGTGGTGGATGCGCTGGAGAGCGGAGATACCAGTCCGTTGAACCGTCATGACATGGGTACATACGTGAACAGCAAGAAATATCTGGACAGCCTTGCCAATGGGGAAGAATCCACATCAGCCGGATGGGCTTCCTACAATTCCATGACAGCCGCGAGCCTTGTGGCCGAGACGGAAGTCAATAAAGTGACCCCTGTGTTCTTTGGGAGCACTAAGTCCATGCCATTGAAGTGGCCCACCCTGGACAAGATGGAGCAGGAAATGCTGTTAAAGATAATAACAGGCGAGAAGCCCGTGGACTACTTTGACGAATTCGTGACAGAGTGGAACAAGACAGGCGGTGAACAGATTACTGAGGAAGTGAACCAGGCTATCAAACAATAAGAAGGAGCGATCAGGCATGAAGCGCAAAAAAGACCAAATGGCTTTGCATCTTATGATGCTTCCGGGTATGATCTTGCTGGCAATATTCTCGTTTACACCAATGTTTGGAATCATCATGGCATTCCAAAACTACATGCCTGCCAGGGGGATCGCGAAATCCCCCTGGGTAGGCATGGACAACTTTATATTCATGTTCCAGATGCCGGACAGCAAGCAGATTTTCATCAATACCATCACGATTGCGGTGGGAAAGATCATCCTGAGCACCTTCGTGACGATTGTTTTCGCGCTGCTGCTGAATGAAATCAAGAACAAGTTCATGAAGAGAAGCATCCAGACCATCGTGTATCTGCCCAACTTCCTTTCCTGGGTCATTCTGGCGACGGTTGTGGTCAATATCTTTTCCTACGAGGGGCCGATCAATGCAGTCCTTGAAATGCTGGGGATCGAACCGATTCTGTTCATGGCCAGCAATAAATGGTTCCGCTCTGTCCTGATCGTGACGGATGTCTGGAAGGGCTTCGGATATGGGGCCATCATTTACCTGGCGGCCTTATCGGGAATCGACCCGGGATTGTATGAAGCGGCAGCCATCGATGGCGCCAACCGGTTCAAGCGGGTATGGCATATCACTTTGCCCGGAATCCTGCCTACGATAATGCTGGTGACCATCATGAACCTTCCCAATGTGCTGAACGCCGGCTTTGACCAGATATTCAACCTGTACAACCCTCTGGTCATGGAGACGGCGGACATCATCGATACCTGGGTGTACCGGGTAGGCCTGGTGGAAAGGCAGTACAGCCTTGGTACCGCAGTGGGGCTGTTGCGCTCGATCGTGGGAATCATTTTGATGCTGTCAGCCAACAAAATCGCGCAAAAAGTGACAGATTACAGGATCTTTTAGGAGGGGCGGAATGATTGAAAAGAGAACCTTTGGTGGCATTGTCGCCGATATCATCATATGGATCATAGTGGGAGCGCTGGCACTGTCCTGCCTGATGCCCCTGATGAATATAGTCGCCATATCCCTGAGCGACAACGCCGCAGTGTCAGCCAACCTGGTGAATATATTCCCGATTGGCTTCAATATAAGTTCCTATCAGGAAATCATGGGAGATAAGCAGTTCTGGCGTTCCTTTGGCATCTCTGTCTTAAGAGTGGTCCTGGGATTGTCTGTCAATATAACGCTGCTTGTGCTGACAGCCTATCCGCTGTCCAAGAGCCCCAAGTTCTTCACCGGACAGAAGGTATATATGTCCTTAATCCTGTTCGCCATGCTGTTTTCCGGCGGCCTGATTCCCACCTTTATGGTGGTGAATTCACTGAAGCTGACCAATACGATCTGGGCGCTGATATTGCCGGGAGCCGTGCCGCTGGGGAATGTGATTCTGCTGATGAACGCCTTCCGGGGAGTGCCCAAATCATTGGAGGAGGCCGCCATGATTGATGGGGGGTCCCAGTGGGTGATTTTGCTGAAAGTATTCCTGCCGGTGGTAAAGCCCACTCTGGCAGCAGTCACGCTGTTTACCATAGTGGGGCACTGGAACGACTATTTCTCAGCTTTGGTCTACATTACCGATACGGCGAACTATCCCTTGCAGACATATATTCAGCAGCTGAACGTGGATATTACGGAGGTGACCGATCCTGACAAACTGGAGCAGCTTGCGCGCATTTCCAGTAGGACGCTGAACTCGGCAAAGATTGTGGTATCTACCATTCCGCTTCTGATGATTTATCCCTTTATGCAGAAATATTTCGTGTCAGGCATTGTGGTGGGATCTGTCAAAGAGTAGAGAAAAACAGGAGGTGTTTTAATAAAAGAATGGATTTTACAGGCGTATATCATAAAGCATCGGAACAGATGTGTTATCCCTTAAATGAGGATGAACTGATTGTGAATCTAAAAACAGGATATGATGTGAAACGTGTCTTTATCTATTATGGCGATCCCTTTGAAGCGGGAATCCTGGGCGGAAAAGAGCAGTGGGCAGGAAAAAAAGAAGAGATTTGTTTCAAGAAGCATCTGAGGCATCATCTGTGGTGGACTACCACATTGACACCCAGGTTCAAGCGGTGCAAGTATTATTTTGAGCTTCATACGGAGGAGGAGACATGGTATTATTTCGAGAACGGATTCCTTAGCGAAGAGCAGATTGGAATGGAGGGCAGGATGCTGCAATGCTTCGTCATGCCCTGGATGAACCCTGCCGATGTGAACAGTACGCCTGACTGGGTAAACGATACGGTATGGTACCAGATCTTCCCGGACCGGTTCTGCAACGGGACACCTGAGAAAAACGGCGCGGATATCGAAAAATGGCGCACGGGGCCTGTCTCCAACGCAGAGAGGTTCGGCGGAAACCTGGAAGGGATCCGAAAGAAGCTTCCCTATTTACATGACCTGGGGATATCGGGTATTTACCTGAACCCTATTATGGAAGCGGAGTCCACCCACAAATACGATACAAGGGATTACACGAAGATCGACCCGCAGTTTGGCACCAATGAGGAGTTTGCCCGGCTGGTAAAGGAAGCCCATGCCCATGGAATCCGCATCATGGTGGATGCCGTCTTCAACCACTGCGGCAGGAGCTTTGGCCCATGGGCGGACGTGGTGGAGAAAAAGAGCGGATCCCCCTATGCCGACTGGTTCATGATACAGGACTGGGATGCCTTTGAGAGGCATGGGGATACCAGGGACGGGAGATTCTATTCCTTTGCCTTTACGGACAGGATGCCGAAGCTGAATACCAACAATCCGGAAGTAATCCGATATTTCTGCCAGGTCTGTAAGAGATGGATCAGGGAATTCGACATCGACGGCATCCGGTTCGACGTGGGAAATGAGGTGTCCCACCGTTTCCTGAAGGAGCTCAGGAGACAATTGAAGAGCGTGAAGCCGGATCTCTATCTGCTGGGCGAAATCTGGCATGATGCCAGTCAGTGGCTGGGGGGAGATGAATACGATTCGGTGATGAACTATCCGCTGACCAGCGGGATCCAGGATTTTTTCCTGGATCAGGCAGCAGAGAAGGATGAATTTGAGTATATGGTGAACCGCTGCTATACCATGTACATGCAGCAGAATAATAATGTGATTTTCAACTTGTTGGATTCCCACGATACGGAAAGGCTTATGAACCGATGCCAGGATTTGGATATCTTTTACCAACAACTTGCAATTTTGTTCACCATGCCGGGCAGTCCTTGTATTTATTATGGGACGGAAATTGCCTTAGAGGGCGCCCATGATCCGGACTGCCGCAGATGCATGCCCTGGGACGAGATTGATTCTGCCGAAAATCAGAAAAAAATCGAATTAATGAAATCGCTAATCCGTATGCGTATACAGGAAGATGCCTGCAGAAGCCTGTACTTTGACTTTCCGCATAAGTATTCCCAGAAGCGATGTGTGGAATACAGAAAGCTGAATCTGGATGGAAAATGGATAGAAGTGTTGCTGAACTGTGGCAGCGAGCCGATTGAGATACAGGGCCAGGGGGAAATCCTTTTTGCCAGAAGATGCGAAGGGAACAGTCTGGATGTGCGGGGGACGTTGATCCGGCGGCTGCCATCTACGGTGTGATGAAGACAGTGCTTTTCATCCCCATCATCATCGGCTTGCCGGTGGCGATGGGGATGTTGTGTTCCAGTCCTCTCCAGACCGGGGCGACGTAGGACTGTCGTTTGGTGGATGTTGCCACGTTGGCTGGGATGGTGTTGAGCCGGACACTAGTGCGCTCTGTCCCCCATCAGATACCGCAGATAGCAGATGGCCGCGTTCGTCCAGAGCATATTGGCTACAATGCAGCCATAACCGCCTTGCTCACTATTGACTGGAAAGAGCCGCCGCAGGTCTCAGAGACGGACTACAGGCAGGAGATATTTGACTTCCTGAAAGAGGTGCAGATTTCCTTTACACAGAAGGAACAGATTTACAGGCTGGTAGAAAAGTATGGGAAAAATCCATTGATCATACAGGAACTGTCAGCGCTGGATTTAGGCCGGGAAGTTTATGAAGTTGTCAGCGTATTACTTTGGGCGTATGGAGCAAATGGGATGTAAGTATGGCAGATTAAGAAAGGAAGGGAAATACTGTGGCGTATTGTACGAAAACAGACTTAAGGAATCAGGTTATTTATTCCATATATGTGAGAAATTACAGTGAGGAAGGTACTTTCCTGGAAGTAGAAAAGGATTTGGACAGGATAAAGGGATTGGGGGTAGATATCATCTGGTTTCTGCCAATCTACCCCATAGGGCAGGAAAAGCGGAAAGGCATCCTTGGCTCACCCTATGCCATTGCCGATTACAGGAAAGTGAATCCGGAACTGGGTACAATGGATGACTTTAAGCATCTGGTGGAGGGAATCCGTACAAGGGGAATGAGGGTGATGCTGGATATTGTGTACAATCACACATCACCGGATTCGTGGCTCGCCAAAAACCATCCCGAATACTTTTACAAGACACCGGAAGGGGAGATGGGAAACCGGGTGGGGGACTGGGGAGATATTGTCGACCTGGATTATGGGAATAAGGAATTATGGGACTACCAGATTGATACGCTGAAAATGTGGGCCGGCATCGTAGACGGCTTCCGCTGTGATGTTGCGCCGCTTGTTTCCCTTGCGTTCTGGCTGAAAGCCCGGGAAGAAGTGGCAAGGGTCAATCCGGAATGTATCTGGCTCAGCGAATCTGTAGAACCGGAATTTATTGTGGACATGCGGGCAAAGGGAATGACGAACCTGTCCGATTCGGAGATATTTCAAGCCTTCGATATGTGTTATGATTATGATATTTTTAAATATTTCAGGCAGTACCTGAATGGGGAAGGTACGCTGGGAAGGTATGTGGAAGCAGTCAATATGCAGGAATACATTTACCCTGCCAATTATGTAAAGATGAGATACCTGGAAAATCATGATCAGGACAGGGCCAAAGAAATCATCCCGAAGGAATCGGCGCTCCGTAACTGGACGGCATTTCTTTATTTTCAGAAAGGGGCTACGCTTCTTTACGCCGGGCAGGAGAACCAAAATGAAACCAGGCCGGATCTGTTCAACAAGGACGTTATAAATTTGGATGGAAGCCGTGACATTTCAGATATGTTGAGGCAGCTCTATCAGATAAAAAAGCTTCCGGTTGTTGCGAAGAGCAGTTACCGTTTATCGGCTGATGAAGGTTTGGGCGCAGCCATCGGCGAGCATAAGGAGATACAGGGAAAGGGCAGGCTTTTGGGAATATTCAGCTTTGAAGGGAAATGCGGACAGGTAGAGGCAGGGATACAGGACGGAACTTACACAAATATGGTGAATGGAAAGGAGATTCGGATAGAAGACGGAAAAATTGATTTGAAAATGTGCCCGGTCATCATAAAAGAAAACGGAGAATGAGCCTATGAAAAGAGCATGTGGAACAAAAGGCCTTTGAAAATGTTCTTAGGATAAGAACGCCTTCAAAGGCTCTTTTTGTTGTATAACGGACTGCAGTCTGGAGGAAGATGCAGATGAAAAGCAAAGAAGCGATAGAGAGACATATCAAAGAGCTATTGTCAGAGATGACAGTGGAAGAAAAGCTGGATGAGCTGGATCCGAATATTATGGGGATCGGTTGGGAAAAAATCGAAGAACCGATGCGCAGGGAATGCCTGGAAAAACTGGAAAAACGGCGGGCAGATGCAAGAGTTTATAATGCACTGCAGAAATATGCAAAAGAACAAACACGTCTGGGAATTCCGTTTTTGTTCCATGAGGAGGCCCTGCATGGGCTGCATCGCCGTGACGCAACGATCTTTCCACAGCAGCTGACTCTTGCCGGTGCTTTTGAACCGGCACTGTGTGAGGATATGGGGCGGATGGTTGCGGCAGAGACCCGCGCGAAAAATATACATGAGGTGCTGGCTCCGGTGCTGGATCTTGCCCGCGACCCAAGATGGGGGCGGACGGAGGAAACCTACGGAGAAGATACCTATCTTTCCTCGAAGCTTGGTGCCGCGGTTGTGCGGGGATTGCAGGGAGAGGATCTTGCAACCGACCATACAGTAGCGTCAGAACTGAAGCATTATACCGGCTACGGAAATCCGATCGGCGGATTAAACTGCGCACCGACTACAATGGGACGGCATGATGTATTTTCCTATTGCATGCCGGTCTTTGAGGAAGCATTTGTAAAGGCGGGTGCAACGGATACGATGTGCTCGTACAATTCGATCGATGGTTTTCCGGTTGTATCGGATCATGAAATTCTGACAGACGTGCTGCGGGGAACCTATAAAATGCCAGGCTTTGTACGCTCTGATATGACGGCGATCATCATGCAGCATACGGCGCATCACAGTGCAGCAACGCCGAAGGAGGCACTGCAAAAGGCGGTCAAAGCCGGCGTTGACGTGCAGTTTGCGGATTATTCTCACGAAGAATATCGGAGACTGATGAAAGAAATGCTTGCAGATGGCAGCATTACGATGGAGGAGCTGGATACCTCGACTGCCCGGGTGCTGCGTGTGAAGGACATGCTCGGACTGTTTGAAAATCCTTATGTGGATGAGACGCTGGAATCTAAGGTGGTACACTGCAAGGAGCATCAGGACAAGGCATTGGAAATCGCACAGAAAACAGTTGTCCTGTTAAAAAATGAAAATAATATGCTGCCGCTGTCCAGGAGCATTCGGAAAATAGCGGTGCTTGGACCCAACGCAAATCTTCCGGTTATGGGCGATTATTGTATGGAGCCGGATTACCATGCAGTAACACTGCTGGAGGGGATCCGGGAGGTGCTGGGCGTTCCGGCGGAGAATGTAGAGACAGCTGCCAATGCCTCACATCCGGAAATTGTCTACGACAAGGGCTGCAATATTCTGGGTGCAGAGATCAAGCCGCTGGAGCGATGGTGGTTCAATGCAAAGCCGCGTCCGGCGGTGGGTATCACGGAGATCGATTACGGTTTTACAGCGGAGTATTTCAACGGTGCAGATTTTTCGGGAGAACCGGTTCTGACGAGACTCGATTCGCAGATCAACTTCAACTGGATCTACCATGCTCCGGATGATAAAGTAGATTCCAGACAGTTCTGCGTCCGCTGGACGGCAACGATGTGCAGCCCGAAGAGCTTTGAAGGAAGGATCGGGTTATCCAGTCCGGACAGTATGCGGCTGTATATTGACGGAGAACTTGTTATTGATGGCTGGGGAGAAGATAAGGAAGCAAGCCAGATGGTTCCGTTTTTCTTTGAGAGCGGCAGAAAATATGATGTGCGTGTGGAATTTAGAAATGATGCGAGAGGCGTGCGGGTGATTTTCGGCTACGACCACGGAGAAGAAACCATCGACCGTGCGATCCGGTTCGCAAAAGAAAGCGATCTGGCGATCGTGGCACTTGGGGATTCGACAGAAACCTCCGGAGAAAATTTTGACCGGACGACGCTTAACCTGCCCGGAAAGCAGCTGGATTTTCTGAAAGCAGTGTATGAAACGGGTACCCCGGTGGTGCTGGTCATGAATACGGGACGTCCGGTTTCCTGTACCTGGGAGCAGGAGCATATCCCTGCGATTCTACAAGCAGGCTTTAACGGGGAAAAGGGTGGACTGGCAACGGCACAGGTTCTGTTCGGGGATGTGAATCCATCCGGACATCTGACAATGAGCTATCCGCGCAGTGCAGGCCAGATTCCGTGCCACTATTCCCGTAAACCTGCAGGCGGGCGAAAATACGTTGAGATGGACTGGAACCCGCTGTATCCCTTCGGCTATGGGCTGTCCTACACGACATTTTCCTTTGAGAATCTGAGGCTGTCCGCTTCCGAAATTCATGGGGACGAATCGCTGGAGGTACTGTTAGACGTAACGAACACAGGCAGCCGTGCCGGAGCAACGGTGGCGCAGATTTATGTCGATGACCATTATACATCCGTGGTGCGCCCGATTATGGAGCTGAAAGGATTTCAGCGCGTGGAGCTGGAAGCAGGAGAGACAAAGACGCTGCACTTTACGCTCGGATTTGATGAGCTGCGCCTGTTGGACGCTTCCTATCACTGGGTGGTGGAACCGGGCGACTTCACAGTGCTCGCCGGGGCGAATGCCGGGGATTTGCCGCTGAGGGCGGATTTCAGGGTAGTGTGAGGACTGGATAAGCGCTGCCCAGTCTTTGCAAAGACTTCAGGTGAAAACTTCATAAGAAAAACGGGAACTGCCGGGAAACGATTTCCGGCAGTTCTTTTATCGTATAGGAAACTTCGTTTCCATACGATAAAAATGCTCCGCGAGGATGCGCACTCGGCGCAAGGGTAGATGGTTGCCGAGGCAACCGCGCCTCGGCGCGAGAATGTGCCAAGGCACATTCTTTTTTATATCGGAGACTCCTGCGAAGTGCGCTCTTTTTTCCGCCTTTCTTCCAAAACCCCCTTGACGCTTCTGGAAAAAGAAGTATAATTACTTCAAAAGTGAATAGTTCAAAAATGAAATAATCAAGGAAGGAGAGTCGACGGATGAATCTGAAAATCGAGTTTGCCAGAAAAATGGCCCTTGCCTATACGGCGGTATGCAGACCGCTGTGCCAGGAAATGAAGCTGCCGCAGACCGCCTTTGATATCCTGATGTTTTTGTACAATAATCCGGAGTATAAAACGGCACGCGATATTGTGGAAATCCGTAACATCAAGGCGAACCTGGTTTCGGTAAATGTGGAAAAGCTGGTGCAGGACGGCTATATTGAGCGGCAGGCGGTGGAAAAGGACCGCCGCAAAACGGAGCTGATCTGTACGCAAAAGGCGCTGCCGATTCAGAAACGGGGCAAAGAGCTGCAGCAGGAGTTTGCAGAGCGGCTGATGATGGGCTTGAGTGACGAAGACCAGAAAAAGCTGGCGATATATTTTTCACAGATGGAAAAAAATCTGGATCAGATTATAAAAGGAGACGAAAGATAAGATGCAGTTACTGATCACAATATTGGTTACATTTTTTGCGGGAATGGGCGCAGGTCTTGGTACCGGCTTTGCAGGGATGAGCGCAGCGGCGGTCATCAGCCCGGTTCTGATTACGTTTCTTGGGATGGATCCGTATATGGCGGTCGGCATCGCGCTGGCGTCGGACGTGCTTGCGAGCGCGGTTTCCGCTTATACCTATGGAAAAAATAAAAATTTGGATATCCGAAACGGACTGATTATGATGGTAAGCGTGCTGGCATTTACCGTGGTTGGCAGCTATGTTTCCAGCCTGGTTCCTTCCCGGACGATGGGCAGCTTTTCTGTGTTTATGACGCTTTTGCTCGGCATTAAATTCATTGTACGCCCGGTTATGACAACCAAGGAGGCAATGCAGGGCGTTTCTGCGAAAAAACGTGCGGTACAGTCGATTGTCTGCGGGCTGCTGATCGGCTTTATCTGCGGTTTTGTCGGCGCTGGCGGCGGCATGATGATGCTGTTGATTCTGACCTCTGTGCTGGGTTATGAATTAAAAACTGCAGTCGGAACGAGCGTATTTATCATGGCGTTTACGGCATTTACCGGATCGGTTTCGCATTTCGCCATCGGCGGTGCGCCTGACTGGACGGTGCTGATCCTGTGTATGGTATTTACGCTGCTGTGGGCACGGATTGCGGCTGTTTTTGCCAACAAAGCAACGCCGAAGACTTTAAACCGTGCGACCGGTGTGATTTTAGTCGTTTTGGGGATCGTGGTCCTCGGGTTTCAATTTTTTGCATAATAAAGAACGGTGGGGCACGATTGCAGCAGGTACGGCGTGATTAAGATCGCGATTCAGATTGCGTGAGAGATTCTGTTTGTGATACAATCAAAAGGGAAACGTAATTTCAATTGTGATTTCAACGATGACCCGGAAACGTGATTTCAACGATGACCCGGAAACGAGGAGACCTATGGAAACCAGAACAACTACCCCTATAACAACGGTAATGGTGCTGCTGGAAGAAAAACTGCGGCAGCAGGTGAGGCAGGACAAGCCGCTGCTTGTGGCGATCGACGGACGCTGTGCTTCCGGAAAAAGCACGCTGGCAAAAGATCTGCAAAAGCAGCTGGACTGCAACGTGATCCACATGGATGATTTTTATCTTCAGCCCCATCAGCGCACGACCAAGCGCCTGCGGGAGCCTGGTGGAAATGTGGACTATGAGCGGTTTGAAACAGAGGTGCTGCAGCCAATGCTCACAGGAGAGGCATTCTCCTATCGCCCCTATGACGCGCACGCGGTCTGTTTTTTGCCCGAGGTAATAGTTTCTCCGAAAAAAGTGACGATCATCGAGGGTTCCTATGCCTGTCATCCGAGACTGCGCAGAAGCTATGACCTGCGCATTTTTCTGACGGTTGACCGACAGGAACAGCTGGAACGGATTCGGAAAAGAAACGGAGAAGAGCGGGAGGAAATGTTTGAACGGATCTGGATTCCGTTGGAAGAGCGTTATTTTTGGAAAGCCGGAGTGGAAAAAACCTGCGATATCAGTCTGGATACGACCGGGCTGTTCGAGGGCTGAACGCGGCTCGCATTTGGATTTTTACGAAATGAGGAATCTGAAAGATGAAATGGATGGTTGCATCAGATATACACGGCTCTGCAAAGTATTGCAGGGAGCTGCTTGGCGCATATGAACGGGAAAAGGCGGATCGACTGCTTTTGCTGGGAGATCTTTTGTATCACGGTCCGCGCAACGATCTGCCGGAGGAATATGCCCCGAAGATGGTGATCGCCATGCTCAATGCGAAAAAGAATCAAATTTTGTGCGTGCGCGGAAACTGCGATGCGGAAGTGGACCAGATGGTGTTGGAATTCCCGATTCTGGCGGATTACTGTATGCTCGACCTTGGAACGAAACTGGTGTATGCTACACACGGGCATCTGACATCGGCAGAGCAGTTGCCGTCGCTTCGGGAGGGCGATCTGTTTTTACAAGGGCACACTCATGTGCCGATGAATGAGGTAAAAAACGGGATTCGCTGCATGAATCCGGGGTCGGTGTCGTTGCCAAAGCAGGACAGCTGGCGCGGATATATGATTCTGGAAACAAATCAGGCGGTCTGGAAAGAATTGGATGGAACGATTCGGGAAATGGTTGAAATTTAGATTTTTTGCAACCTTAAGAATTTCATCATCCGGATTTTATTTTTCCTTTATAAATTTTAGGACATTTTTAGGAACTGGACATAACGAGGACACATTTATTCGGTATTCTATTTTACGGATAGATGAATGACTCACTATCTCCCCCCTCATATAAACACAAAACGGCAGCCCTCCTATCCTGGCTGCCGTTTTGTGTTGTCGTTTTTCAAAAGAATCCGCCTAATTGCCTTGACGGTATATGGGAATCCCGTTAATATATTCAAAGAAAGAAATGTCCGTGACTGTTTCAAATACATGTAGAAGAGGAAGAACCGATGAAAAATTGGGAAGACGTAAAAATTGCACCGGAATTTAATGAACAGGGCGTAGCCTGTTATCGGCTGACCGGAGCTGATTTTTTGAATGAATACTATATTATTTCGGAGGCGGAGACGAGAAAGCTGCTCAATACGCCGGAAATCGTAGGCTATGAGGTCTATAACTGCCTGATTTCTTCTACCTCCCAGATGCTGTATTATCTGAAGGAGCAGAAAAAAGTGACGACGGCAAATATCCTTTCCATCCTTCGGGGTGCGTTGAACTATCCGCTGGAAGAAAGCTGCTACCGGGAGCATATTCGTGTGCATGACATTAGCTTTTTATCCAGTGAACGCGTGTTTGAAAACGAAGAAATCGCCGGGTTGGAAATCAAATACAGCAAGCTGACGATGGTGCCGGACAGTACGCTGATGATAGGTGATATCATCGCAAGCGGCGAGACACTGATCCACTGCCTGCGCTATGTGACAGATTTTTACCGCGAGCACGGTGCAAAGCTGCGCAACATCATCATTTTTACGATTGGCGGTACAAAGGGAATCGATATTTTAGAAGACCTGACCCGCGATATCCGCGAGTTCTGGCCAGAATTTGAAGGCTTTATTACGGTATATTATGAAGGAATTTTTGCAACCTACCAGGACAAGGGCGTTTCCGGCATCAATCTGCCGGATGTGGACTTTTACTGGAAGGGCGGCATCGTTGCACCGGAGTTTCGACGGGAGACGCTGTCCATGTGCAGCCCGCTGTTTGAAAAGTGCATCATTTATGACGGTGGCGCAAGACGCTATGAGATCCACGAGCACGTGGAAGAGGTGCTGGAATTCTGGGAGGGTATCCGGGAACGCGCAGACCAGATCAATTTTCCGAAGCTTCTGGAAGAAAAGCTCGGCTATGAGCTGCCGATCGACTATGAGGACTGGATTGCGGCAAACCACTACGGCTTAATCCGCCCGGAGGATGCCAGATGGCTGTATCGTCAGGAGCAGGGCTATGTCGAAAGCATGAAAAATGTGACGGTAAAGGAGCTGGCGGAGCAGAGAATCGCAGAGTTCACCGGTGCGTTGAGAAAATACATTCTGTAAGGAAACCGTGGGCGCTTATTTTTCACACAGCTATTCATGACAATAGAATGCTCGCAGAGCGTGCATTCTATTGTTTGTGCCGCAGGCGTCACAAAGTAGCTATGATCGCAGAGCCGAACTGGACTTCGCCTCGCGATTCCTTCGGCGCAAAGCGCCTGCGGAATGGAGATTTTTATGGAAACAAATCAGAAAATCAGGACAGCGACGTCATCTGATCTGGACTGTGTTGCGGCGGTGGAGGCGGAATGCTTCCCGGCGGCGGAGGCGGCTTCGAAGGAAGAATTTGCAGAGCGGATCGCAGCATATGGCAATCATTTCTGGCTGCTGTTTAAAAACGGAAAGCTGGTGTCCTTTGTGGACGGTATGGTGACGGATACGCCGGATCTGGCGGATGAAATGTATGAAAATGCAGCACTGCACGACGAAAACGGTGCGTGGCAGATGATTTTTGGCGTCAATACGATTCCCGAATGCCGCAAAAAAGGCTACGCGGGACAGTTGATTCGCTGCGCTATTGAGCAGGCAAAAAAAGAAGGGCGCAAAGGGCTTGTCCTGACCTGTAAGGACAAACTGCTCCATTATTATGAGAACTTTGGCTTTGTCAACGAGGGCGTTTCGAAATCGGTACACGGAAATGTCGTTTGGTATCAGATGCGCCTGACGTTATAAAAAATTAACAAATTCTTTCCCAAAACTCATGATTTTTTGACAAAATTGTTGTATACTGGTGATTGTGGAACGCAGAAAAACAGATCACTCAGAAATGAGGAGTTTTATGAACGACGAAGAATACTACAATTTTGTGAGGCCTTATGCGGATGCGATGCAGATGCTCCTGACCCGGCTGGATGTGCTTAACCACAACCTTTACGGTAAGTCAGACAGCCGCCCGATTCATTACATCCAGAACCGGATCAAGAAGAAAAAGAGCCTGGAAGAAAAGTTGATCCGGCGCGGAAAAGAACCGACCGTAGACAACGCTAAGGACTATCTGCAGGATATCGCCGGTGTCCGTATTATTTGTTACTTTGTGGACGATATTTATAACCTTGCCAAAAGCTTAAAGCGGCAGGCTGACCTGATCGTGATCCGCGAACAGGACTACATCAAAGCGCCGAAACCAAATGGATATCGCAGCTATCATCTGATTGTCGGCGTTCCGGTCTATTGCATGGATGGGATGGAATATTTTCCGGTAGAAGTACAGCTGCGGACATTATCGATGGATTTCTGGGCAAGTATGGAACACCGCATTTCTTATAAAAAAGAACGGGCGGATAAGGAGGAGCTGACAACAGAGCTGTTAGGCTACGCAAACCAGCTGCAGGAGATCGAAAAGAGCTTCGAGAGTCATAATGAGATCGGTAAATTAAAAGAACCGGAGAAGATGGAAAAAGATATGGCAAAGCCGGAGAATACGGACAGTCCAATCATTTCATAACGAAAAGGAGAACAGACATGGAAAAGAGAAAATTTGAAAAGCTTGGAATCGAAACATCACTGCTTGGCTTTGGCTGTATGCGTTTTCCGGCCACACCGGACGGTAAAATTGATGAGCCGAGAGCAGAGAAGCTTTTGGATCGTGCCATCGCGGCAGGCGTTAATTACATCGACACCGCGTATCCGTACCATAATGGTGACAGTGAACCGTTTGTTGGTAAAGTGCTGCAGAAATATGACCGTAATTCCTTTTATCTGGCAACAAAGCTGCCTGTCTGGGCAATTGAGAGTGTAGACGATGCAAAACGCATTTTTGCAGAACAGCTGGAGCGCCTGCGCACAGATCATATCGATTTTTATCTGATGCACGCAATGAGCAAAGAGAGATGGGATAAAGTGAAAGAACTCGGAATTGTGGAGTTCTGCGAGCAGTTAAAGGCAGAGGGCAAAATCCGTTATCTGGGCTTTTCCTTCCACGATACCTACGAGGCATTTGAAGAAGTGCTGCGCGGCCGTGACTGGGATTTCTGCCAGATTCAGTATAACTACATGGACACCGAGGAGCAGGCAGGGGATAAAGGCTACGCTTTGGCAGAAGAGCTTGGAATTCCGCTGGTGATCATGGAGCCTGTAAAGGGCGGCAGCCTTGCAAACTTCTCTGATGATATCAATGCAAAGTTCAAAGCGATGGATAAAGATGCCAGCATCGCATCCTGGGCATTTCGCTGGGTTGGCAGCCATTCCAATGCAAAGGTGATCCTGAGCGGTATGTCGAATGAAGAGCAGGTTGAGGATAACCTGAAGACCTTCTCGAACTTTAAGCCGCTGAATGAAGCAGAAGAAAAGATGATTTCTGAAATCGTATCAGATCTGCAGGGCAGAGTACAGAATGGCTGTACCGGCTGTCGGTATTGTATGCCGTGCCCGGCTGGCGTAAATATTCCGCAGAACTTCGCACTGTGGAACAAATACCACATTTACGGAACCTACGACCATGTAAAAAATGCATGGGAAAAGGATTTGAAGGACGAAGAAAAGGCGAAATGCTGCGTGAAGTGCGGCAAGTGTGAAAAAGTCTGTCCTCAGCATCTCTCCATCCGCAGGGATCTGGAGCTTGCACAGAAGGATCTGGACAGCGCGGCAGCGGCACAGGAGTAAGCGGGCTGCAGTAGCTGCGGCACAGAAATGGGCGGACAGAGTTACGAATAAAGAGCGGTATCGTTTTTATAGACAAAATGGAAAGCAGGCGAATTGCACAGCTATAGAAATGTAGCGATGCAGTCCGTCTGTTTTTGTTTTTCGGAACACTATTGTTGTGCATGTTTCAATTTTGCAATGTATAAGGCTGATTTTGAACTTTGGAAATGAAGAGGAATCTTATATAATAAAAGCATAAATCCTGCAGCTGCATTTTAATTGCGGAAGCGATGTTCTTTCCGATACTGGGACGGATTTTGACCGTTATACTGGGTAAATGCCTTGTAAAACAGGGATGGGTCGCTGTATCCGCAGTCCTGTGCAATTTCCTGGATCGGGCGCTCCGTGAGCACCAGAAGACGGGAAGCTTTTTGCAGTCGAGTGATCGTCAGATAGGTATGGGCGGTAACGCCGATTTCCGCTTTCAGTCGTCGATTGATGTAGGCGGCGGAATAATGGAACTGTTCTGTCAGCGTCTGCGCGGTGACGGATTCCGATGCATGCTCGGTCAGAAAATGCATGACAGAGGACGTCAGGAACGTGTAGGCGCTCTCCTGTTCATACAGGGTGTTGGAAAGGCGCAGAAATTCGCTCTGGATATCAAACGGGTTTTGCGGCGCCTGATGAAACAGACTGCAGAGCTTTTTCAGAGACGGAAGTAACAGCGGTGCAGAAAAGGTTCCGCAGATCGGCAGCTTGATTCGATGGAGCAGATCCTGCGTATAATCCGCCTTGAAATGGAAGTAATAATACTCTGCACCGGGGCTGGGACGATCCGCATCCTGCAGCAGATTTTTACGTTGAATATACCACTCGCCTTCCTGGACACTGACTGAAACGTCGTCTTCGATAAAAAGCAGACTGCCCCGGAGCATAAAAATCAGAACGAAAAAGTCCACGATCCGGGAGATGTGATATTCGTTCGGTTCAAATTTTTTATAGTCGCAGTCAGTCAGATAAGGCATGGGAGCAGGATTTAGAAAAATGTAATCCGTATTCATCAAGGAAATCCTCCGAAGCGAAAGATTGCGCAGGCAGCCTGCCAATTCAAAAATACAAAAACGGCGCATGCTAGTTAGGGGTAGAATTCTACTGACAGTATAGCATAACGGAGGAAAAAGAAAAGAATACAAAGGGAGGGAAAGAAAATGAGAGGTGCAAAATATCGTGCGCTTACTGCGCAGCAGATCAAACCGGAGGGCTGGCTTTTGCGGCAGCTGGAAATTCAGGCGGAGGGGCTGAGCGGACATCTGGATCTGGTATGGCCGGATATACGGGAGAGTAAATGGATCGGCGGAGACAAGGAAGGCTGGGAGCGCGTACCGTACTGGCTGGACGGTTTTATCCCGCTGGCATATCTGCTGGACGATGAAGATCTGAAAAAGCGTGCAAAAAGATATATCGATGCGATTCTGGCAGCCCAGAAGGAAGACGGTTGGATCTGCCCCTGTGAGCCGGAAGAGCGCGACCGCTACGACCTCTGGGCGGCATTTTTGATCTGTAAGGTTCTGGTGCTGTACCAGGACTGCAGTGGGGATGAAAGAATTGAGGAAGCGGTATACCGCGCGTTAAAGCAGCTTCTTCCTCATATTGCAAGAAATACGCTGTTTAACTGGTCGGCAGCACGCTGGTATGAATGTCTGATCCCGATTCTGTGGATGTATGAGCGCAGACCGGAGCCCTGGCTTTTGCAGCTGATGGAGCTGCTGGATGCAGATGGTATCGATTACGAAAAGCTTTATACCTATTTTGATTTCCAAAAGCCTGCTTCGAAGAAATACTGGACGCAGACAAATCATGTGGTAAATACCGCCATGGCATTTAAGTGCCGCGCACTGATGTCCTGTCTGACAGAGGAAGATCCGGATGAGTTCGCTCTTTCCATGTATCAAAAGGTGATGAAATACAACAGTATGGCGACCGGACATTTTACCGGTGACGAGTGCCTGTCCGGTGATGCGCCGATCCAGGGCAGCGAGTGCTGCAGCGTTGCAGAGATGATGTATTCCTGTGAAACCCTGCTTTCCATTGGAGGAAATCCCTTCTGGGGGGATTTACTGGAGCGAGAGGCATTCAATTCCATGCCTGCAACGACGACGCCGGATATGTGGGCGCATCAGTACCTTCAGATGACAAACCAGATCTCGGCAGCGCGAATCCCGGATGCAGAGAATCCGTATAATTCCAATAATAACGAAGCGAACATGTTCGGGCTGGAGCCTCACTTTGGCTGCTGTACCGCAAACTTCAATCAGGCATGGCCGAAATTTGCAATTTCCGCAGTGATGAAAAATGAACGCGGTCCGGTTGTACAGAGCCTTGTGCCCTGCTGTGCACAGGTGGAAACACCCAACGGAACTGTTCAGGTACATATTGTTTCTAAGTACCCGTTTCGTGACAATGCAGTGATTGAACTGAGCTCGGACAAGCCTGCCGAAACCTGTCTGCAGATCCGTATTCCCGGCTTTGCAAAGAAAGCGACAGTCAACGGAAAAGAAGCCTGCCCCGGCACTTATTTCGAGCAGAACATTTTGGTTGACGGCGTAACATGCGTTACGGTGGAGCTGACCTTTGAAGCTGTTTTACAGGACCGCCCTTACGATGCAAAGGTGCTGGTTCGGGGACCGCTCCTGTTCTCCCTGCCGGTAAAGGCAAAGGAGAAGCGTATCGAGTATGTGCGCGACGGCGTAGAGCGCAGGTTCCCGTACTGTGATTATGAGATGCTCCCGGATTCTGAGTGGAATTATGGCTTTTACAGCGAAGCGTTTGAAGTGATGTTCGAGCCTGTCACAGACACTCCGTTTTCTGTTGAGAACCCGCCCATTAGGATCAAAGCGAAGATGGTTCCGGTTCCGTGGGAAGAAAAAGGCGGCATTTGCGCTATTTCCCCGACTAAGCGCAAGGCGCTCAGCGAAGCGAAAGACGTGCTGCTGCAGCCCTACGGATGCACGAACCTGCGTATGACGGAAATGCCGTATATCAAACAATAGAATGCACGCTCTGCGAGCATTCTATTGTCATGAATAAAAAGAAACAGAACAGACCGCCCCTTCTGCAGTAATGGGAAAATTGCTGCGGGAGGGGCGAGTTCATGTTGAGTGATCTTATGAAAGAAGATTTGATCAAAGGGCTGCTGGATATTTTTTCTGGAGATATTGAGGCAATTATACTTTATGGTTCAGTTGCCAGAAATGAAAGTACGCCGGAGAGTGATATTGATATTGCGGTTATTATAAAACGAGAAATGGATGATGAAAAAACGGGAACGTTTTATCGGTCTGCTTCGGATTAATAGAAACATGAGATGTATTGAAATCCTCCAGTATTTTGAGGTATCATATTTAAATAAAAGGCAATATTTTAAAATTTTACATCAAAGGCTCTACGGGATATCAAAAATCTAGTATGGTAAAAAGAGAGGACAAGAAATGCTGAACATTTTTTATGGAAATATGAAAGAAGCTGTTTACAATACGGCAGGTTATTTTAAATATGATTATGAAGATGAATGGATTGTAGATCCTTTTGTAAAGAAAATGATTCTAGACGTGGACAAATCGACCGTAATGGACAGCGGGGTAATAGACAGTCCCGTTTCTGGAAAGATACCGCCGGTTGGATTATCGGGTGGGGTAAAGACTTTGATTCTTGTTAAATTCGAAAAAGATAAGGTGTTCAATGCGTCTACCTGCGGCGACAACTGCGCAAAGTGGCTGTTAGAAATAGCAAAAGAGGAGGATCGAACGATTAATCTGCGTCATTTGATGAATTTTGGAAAGAAACCATTTAAGATTCGCATTTTAAATACAGATCAGATCGTTCATTCGATGGAAGAGCTGGTACCGATAGCAGGAGAATTTGTATAACGGAGAGTTAGGGTATGAAGGGAAAGCATAGGATTGTCGTTTCAACGAAGCGACAGAAATATGAATTTGAATTAAGGCGTAATTTGACGATACTTCGTGGAGACAGTGCGACTGGGAAAACGACATTGATTGAGATGATACAGGATCATGAAAATGATCCGTTAGGAAGCCCGGTAGAGTTGATCAGTGATAAAAAGTGTTATGTGCTGGAGGGCGCTTTATGGAAAGAACAATTGGCTGGAATCACTGACAGTATTGTTTTTATCGATGAAGGAAATACCTTTGTAAAAGCAGAAGAATTTGCAGGTGTCATTCAAAATACGGATAATTATTATGTTATTGTGTCGAGAGAGTCTCTTCCGGCGTTGCCCTATAGTGTGGAAGAAATTTATGGAATCCGGACTTCTGGAAAATATGGAACACTGAAGCAGATCTATCACGAGTTTTACAGAATATATAACTTAGATGAAACGAAAGGTGAGATAGAGCCGGAGGCTGTTGTTACAGAAGACAGTAATTCGGGATATCAGTTTTTTGACGCAGTGTGCAGAGAAAACGGTTTGACGTGTGAAACCCTGAATGGGAAATCCAATATTTTCCGTTATTTGAAAGTGCATAAGAATGAAAAGATTCTTGTCATTGCAGATGGTGCTGCGTTTGGTTCTGAAATGGATCGGGTTATGCGATTGATGGAGAGCAGAAAAAATATCGTATTATACTTGCCGGAATCATTCGAATGGTTGATTTTATCAGCAGGAGTATTAAAAAATGCTGCGATGGAGAAGATTTTGAAGAATCCATCTGAATATGTGGAAAGCAGGAACTATTTTAGCTGGGAGCGTTTTTTTACAGCGCTTTTGATAGAAGAAACAAAAGGAACTTATTTGGCTTATTTCAAACGAAACCTGAACCCGGTATATTTAAATGAGAGCATAAAAACAGCAATTTTATCCCAAATGAAAAAGATAAAGATAGATAGAAAAAAATAATGTTTCCCCCAAAAACATCCCCAGCGTTACCGCGATTATCATATAAACCGCGACGCGCTGGGGGATATTTTTCCAATAACAGGTATTCAAGCATTTAGCCGTCTTGCGCAGGCACAGACACCTGCAATGTCGAATTTAGCGACCAGCACTCTTCACTCACATCAGCGATGCATACTGGGACATATAGAGCTTGTAATATTCTCCTTTTTGGGCCATCAGCTCATCATGTGTGCCTTTTTCCAGGATCGTTCCCTTGTCCACATACATGATGCAGGAAGAATTTTTAATTGTGGAAAGACGATGTGCGATGATGAAGGAGGTACGTCCCTTCAGCAGTTCATTTAAGCCCTTCTGCAGGATGATCTCTGTTTCGGTATCGATGCTGGAGGTTGCCTCATCCAGGATCAGGATCTTCGGGTCAGCCAGAAGTGCGCGGGCAAAGGAGATCAGCTGGCGCTGTCCGGCGGACAGACGGCTTCCCCGTTCATTTACCTGTGTCTGATAACCGTTTTCCATTTCCATGATGAAGTCATGGGCGCAGACCGTTTTTGCAGCCCGGATGACCTCTTCATCTGTAGCGCTGAAGTTGCCGTAGCGGATGTTGTCCATGATTGTGCCGGAGAAAATGAAACTGTCCTGCATCATGACACCCATCTGTTTGCGGAGAGAACGGATGGTAACGCCTGCGATATCGACGCCATCGATTAAAATCCGCCCGGAATCTACGTTATAGAAGCGGCTCAACAGATTCACCAGGGTTGTTTTGCCGGCACCGGTGGGGCCTACCACTGCAAACGACTGCCCCTGGTTTGCGTGGAAGGAAACGTCCTTTAAGATCGGAACGCCAGGCTCATAGCTGAAGGTAACGTGGTCGAAGGCAACATCTCCGTGGATCGGAGGCATTTCAACCGCATCCTTCCGGTCTTTGACCACAACCGGCTCGTCGATAGTTTCAAAAATACGCTCCAGATAGGAGATCGCGGTCAGCAGAGAGTTGTAAAAGCCTGCCAGCGTGTTGATCGGTGCCCAGAAACGTCCGATATAAGCAGTAAAAGCGACCAGCACACCGACGGTAATGCCGGTTTCGCCGTTGATCATCCAGCTGACACCGAGCACATAGATCGCTGCAGTTGTAATTATTGAAATGATATCGATGCTGGGACCCATCGTAAAGTTGAACATAACGGCGCGCATCCAGGATTTCCGGTAGCTGCCGCTTAAGTTGTTGAAAATACCGCTGTTCACGTCTTCCCGGACGAAGGATTGGGTAACACGGATCCCGTTGATACTTTCAGCAATGTACGCGTTTAAGTTGGACTGCTTATTGCTTTGAACCTGCCATGCGGTACGCTGTTTTTTCTTGATGACAACGATAACGATCGCGAGGACCGGAAGACCGCAGAGACATACAAGCGTCAGCCGGACATTTAAGATCAGCATGAAAACGATGATAAACACCAGGTTGCACAGGTCGGTGATGGTATTTAAGATACCGTTGGAAAGCAGGTCGCTGATGCTGTTGACATAGTTTACAACACGTACCTGAATTTTACCGTGGGGGCGGTCATCATAGTAGGAGAACGGAAGCTCCTGCAGATGCTCAAAGATATCATAGCGCATGTCGTGAATGATCTGCTGTCCGATCTGGTTAGTGTATTTGATCTTGTAGCGAAGGCTGAAGGCACTGTAAAATGCGGCAAGCAGTGTCAAAAAGCTGTAAAATGCGATTCCATTCATGTCCTTGTTCGGGATGCAGACGTCCATGACCTTCTGAAAAAATTGCGGAATCAGCATGGTAAAAGCGGAAGCGGAGAGCATCATGAAGCCGACACTGACAAACCGTTTCCGGTAAGGAATCAGATAAGCGAGCAGACGTTTTAACTGATTGAGGTCAAATTTATCTTCCAGGACTTCGTCCACATCATATTTATTTCGTGCCATGAGTTCTCACTTCCTTTCGTTGGCTGTAACCTGACGGTATTCTTCCTGTTCTTCTCTGGAAGGAAGCTCACCGTATTGATGATGGAACGCGCTTGCATAGTAGCCGTCATTTGCAAGCAGCTCCTGATGCGTTCCGTGTTCGATAATCCGGCCGTTATCCATAACCAGGATCTGATCAGCGTCTTTAATGGAAGAAATACGGTAGGCGATGACGAAGATCGTGCACTGGCCGTTTAATTTGCCGAGCTGCTGCTGGATATAGCTTTCTGTTTCCATATCAACGGCGGAAGTAGTATCGTCCAGAATCAGGATGGACGGTTTCTTTAACAGGGCGCGCGCAAGGGAAATACGCTGCTTCTGACCGCCGGAGAGTCCGACACCGCGCTCGCCGACGATGGTATCATAGCCTTCGGGCATAGCCTTGATGAAATGGTTGGCATCTGCCATGACAGCAGCTTCGTGAATTTCCTCAAATGTACAGTTCGGACGACCGTATGCAATATTCCCTTCAATTGTATCAGAAAAAAGAAAGATATCCTGCATTGCCATGCCGATGTTGTCACGCAGATCGTAAAGATTCCAGTCCTTGACGTTTACGCCATCTACCAGAACCTCGCCGGAGGTCGCGTCGACAAAACGGCACAGCAGGTTCATGATGGTGGATTTGCCGGCACCGGTGGAACCGAGAATGCCGACTGTCTGTCCTTTTTTCACAGAAAAGCTGATATCCTTTACGATATCCTCATCATCTGCCGTATAGGAAACATCTTTAAATTCAACATTTCCTTCCATATGTTTGCGGGAAACCGGCACAGGAGGCATTTTTACAAGAGGCTCTTCCACATAGGTTGTATAAATTTTTTCTACGGAGGTGATAAAACGGTGGGTATCATTGACCCACCAGCCTGCCATACGCAGCGGAGCGTTTAACATCCACAGATAGCCGTTGACGGTTACGAGGTTACCGATTGTCATTTCTCCGGTAATTACCATCCAGCCGCCGTAGAGCATCAGGACAACGTTTAAGACATATGCCAGAACTTCGAAGATCGGAAGGTATTTCATCCAGACCTTTGAGGAGTTCAACTGTGCGTCCATGTAGGCATCGTTTTCCTTATTAAATTTTTCAATTTCAAAGTCTTCCTTGGCAAAGGCTTTTACGACACGGTTGCCGCTGACATTTTCCTGAACGAAGGCATTCAGGGAAGAAAAGCAGTCGCGGATGCGCTGGAATGTCGGTCGAACCTCTTTGGACTGTTTTGCTGTGGTGATGGCTGTAAAGGGCAGAACGATCAGCATGCAGAGCGCCAGCTTCACATTTACCGTAAAGATCATGAAGAGCGCAAAGCAGAACAGCAGGATATTTTCGTAAACCTGATAGATAATGTAAGCAACGAAGTGGCGGATTGCTTCCATGTCGCCGGTCTGACGGCTCATCAGGTCGCCTGTTTTTTTCTTGCTGTAAAAGGCGAAGTCCTCTGTCAGAAGGCGGCGGTAAACAACGTCCCGCATGTCGTAGAGCACGCCCTGCGAGCATACCTCGAAAATAACCTGATAAAAGAAACGCAGGGCACCGCGGACCAGCGTAACTAAAAGCAGGATGAGAACAAGCTTCCAAAGCAGGTCATACTGACCGCCCTGAATGACATCATCTACGATCATACCGGAAACGTAAGGGTTTACGATGGCGAGAGCGGAAATGAAAGTCGTCAGGATCAGGCCGCCCAGAAGCTTGAAGCGGTACTTTCTGAGAAATCCCCAGAACCATTTCATTGGTGTCATATTTCCTTTTTTCCTCCCTTAAAAAAGTATCCATGGGCTTTGATAGGTCATGGATAAAAAAAGTGTATCGCAAAATATTTTATTTGGAATGTACAATCTTGCAGGTTTCATGTAAAATGTTGTTAAATGGTAACTGCGAGGGGACTGAACAGTTACGTTAAATGTTTTTGTGGGATGTTGCAGGAAAATAAAAGATAAATTTCAGGCATCCGGGAAGGAAGCTGGTGGATATGGAACGGGAAAACACGGTATTTCAGGATGAGCTAAATCCGACCTTCTTGTTTATGTGGAAGGGAACACGTGTGGAGGATGAGCCGAACTATCACTGCCATGAGTATCTGGAGCTGTGCTATATCCAATCCGGGACAGGAAAGCACAGAATCGGCGATACTATATATGAAGTAAAAGAGGGTGACCTGCTGGTCATCAATGAAGGAGTCTATCATCAAAGCCTGGCGGGAGAGCATAAAACGCCGGTTGCGGAATTTTACGTGGGGCTGACAGATTTAAATCTGGCGGGGCTTGGGCGCAACCACTTTCCACTACCGGGGAATTGCCCGGTATTTCGTACGGAGGGAGAGCTGCAGCGTAAGCTTTTCAAGCTCTGTATGGCAATGGAGGCAGAGCAAGAGCTTTGCCGGATCGGGCGCTATTATATGATGAAGACGTATGCCATGCAAATGCTTCTTTTGCTGCTGCGGGAAGAAGAAGAGACCGGTAAGCCGCAGAAGGCAGGTGGATGCTCCTTTGAATCCGCGAACCGGAAATATCTCGTGGAGAAGATCACGGATTACTTTGAGGATCATTATGCAGAGAAAATCTCTCTTGACCGGATCGCCGGCAATATGTATCTGAGCACCTTTTATGTGTCCAGGATTTTCAAGGCGGAAACCGGAAACACACCGATTCATTATCTGATTGATATTCGTCTGACCAAGGCCTATAACCTGCTGACGCAGAATCTGGAAATGAGCATTCAGGAAATCGCGGCGCAGGTCGGCTATGAGGATGCCTATCATTTCAGCAAGCTGTTCAAGAAAAAATATGGGGTGGCTCCGTCTGCAGTGCGGCGCAGGATACTATAAAGCAGCAGAATACGCCCATTCGGCTGAATACGGCCTGCCATAATTCATGACAATAGAATCTCGCACAGCGTGCATTCTATTGTATTAACAAAAAAGGAACTAGGGACAGGAGATCATGGAAAATCCGATTATTTTTACGGCGGAGATCATCGGGACGATCGCTTTTGCATCGTCCGGGGCAATGCTGGGTATCCGCAAAAATCTGGATCTGTTCGGGGTACTGGTGCTGGGACTGTGTGTTGCAGTCGGAGGCGGCATTGTCCGGGATATTATCCTGGGGCGGACGCCGCCGGGAGCATTCCGGGATCCGGTTTATGCGCTGGTGGCGCTGGGAACTTCCGCTCTTTTATTTTTACTTGTCTATGGAAAGCAGGAGATCATGACGAGCCGTTATCTGACGATTTATGAGCAGGTTATGAATTACTGTGATGCGGTTGGACTTGGAATTTTTACTGTCCTCGGCGTATATACCGCACACGGCGAGGGCTATGACGGGATCTTCTTTTTAGTATTTTTGGGCATGATGACAGGTATCGGAGGCGGTCTGATCCGGGATATTTTAGCGGATACGATGCCGTTTATCCTGTATAAGCATATCTATGCGATGGCGGCTTTTGCGGGAGCACTGGTGTGTGTGCTTTTGATCCATATCCATCTGTATCTGGCGCTGGCAGCAGGAACTGCGGTGGTGATTGTGATCCGGGTGCTTGCGACACATTACTGTTGGGATCTGCCGCGGCCGCTGCATGAAAAAGATGCACACACGAAAACAAAAATTCTGTCCGAAAATAGTAATGCCGACGATACTTGAGCAGAATCGACACTTTTGCTACCATGAAAAGAAATTTTGTGATAGAATTGGTAAGACTGAGCTGGAAACGTAAAATGCCGCCTGTGCGGCAAAAGGAGGACAAATGGAAAACGTAAGACGGATCTATGTGGAAAAGAAGACCGGTTACGCGGTTAAGGCACAGGAACTGAAGGAGGATCTGATCGGTTATCTGAATATGTCAGGGATCGAAGATGTCCGGATGTTCATTCGTTATGATGTGGAAAATATCAGTGATGAGGTTTTTGAACAGGCATGCCGTACTGTTTTTTCCGAGCCGCCCGTGGATATTCTGTATCGCGAGACGATCGAAATCCCTGCAAACGGACGCGTATTCAGCGTTGAATATCTGCCGGGACAGTTTGACCAGCGTGCAGATTCTGCCGTACAGTGCGTTCAGTTTTTAAAAGCGGAGGAGCAGCCGATTATCCGTACCGCAGTTACTTATTTGATTACAGGAGATCTGACAGACGAAGAATTTGACAAGATCAAGGCTTACTGCATTAACCCGGTGGATTCCAGAGAGACCGGTATGGAAAAGCCAAAGACGCTCGTAACCGAGTTTGCAGAGCCTGCAGATGTCAGGATTTTAGACGGCTTTACTACGCTGGATGCAGACGGATTAAAGCAGCTGTACGATTCTCTTGGTCTTGCGATGACCCTGCAGGATTTCAAGCATATCCAGAAGTATTTTGCAGGCGAGGAAAAGAGAGATCCTTCCATGACGGAGATTCGTGTGCTGGATACCTACTGGTCTGACCACTGCCGTCATACGACGTTTTCCACTGAACTGAAAAATGTCGCATTCGGAGATGGTTTTTACCGGGAACCGATGGAAAAAACCTACCAGAGTTATCTGGATGCGCGTGCAGAGATCTTTAAAGACCGTCCGGATAAGTTTGTCTGCCTGATGGATCTTGCACTGATGGCAATGCGTAAGCTCAAAAAAGAGGGCAAGCTGGAGGATATGGAGCAGTCCGATGAAATCAACGCCTGTTCCGTTATTGTTCCCGTTGAAATGGACTACGGCGATGGTCCTGTCACCGAGGAATGGCTCGTATTTTTCAAAAATGAAACCCACAACCACCCGACCGAAATCGAACCCTTCGGCGGTGCGGCAACCTGTCTGGGCGGCGCAATCCGCGACCCGCTTTCCGGCAGAGGTTATGTATATCAGGCAATGCGCGTGACCGGTGCAGCGGATCCTACCGTTCCGGTTGCGGACACCTTAAAGGGAAAGCTTTCCCAGAAAAAGCTGGTGCGCGGCGCAGCATCCGGTTACTCTTCCTACGGCAACCAGATCGGCCTGGCGACCGGTTATGTAAAAGAAATTTATCATCCCGATTATGTTGCAAAGCGTATGGAGATCGGCGCGGTTATGGGCGCGGCTCCGAGACGCAACGTCATCCGTGAAAACTCCGATCCGGACGATATCATTATCCTGCTGGGCGGACGTACCGGACGCGATGGCTGCGGCGGCGCAACCGGTTCCTCCAAGGTGCATACGGAAAAGAGTATCGAAACCTGCGGTGCTGAGGTGCAGAAGGGTAACGCTCCGACCGAAAGAAAGATTCAGAGACTGTTCCGCAGAGAAGAAGTTTCCCGTCTGATTAAAAAGTGTAACGACTTCGGCGCAGGCGGCGTTTCTGTTGCCATCGGCGAACTGGCAGATGGCCTGACCGTTGATCTGGATAAGGTTCCCAAGAAGTATGCCGGTCTGGATGGCACAGAGCTTGCAATCTCCGAATCTCAGGAGAGAATGGCAGTCGTTGTTTCTCCGAAAGACGTTGATACCTTCTTAGGCTATGCGGCAGAAGAGAACCTGGAGGCAGTTCCGGTTGCGGTTGTAACCAAAGAACCCCGTCTGGTTTTAAACTGGCGCGGCAAGAGTATTGTAAACCTGTCCAGAGCATTTCTGGATACCAACGGAGCACACCAGGAAACCGATGTTTTTGTAGATGTTCCGTCTAAAGAAGATAACTATTTTGAGCAGTATGCAGTTCCTGCTGTAAAGGAAGCCGTAAAAGCCGGCGATCTGAAAAAGGCATGGAAAGCGCTGCTGTCGGATTTAAATGTCTGCTCCCAGAAGGGTCTTGTGGAAATGTTCGACTCCTCCATCGGCGCAGGCAGCGTGCTGATGCCTTACGGCGGTAAGTATCAGCTGACCGAGACCCAGGCGATGGTTGCCAAGCTTCCGGTTCTGAAAGGAAAGACCGATACGGTAACGATGATGGCATACGGCTTTGATCCGTATCTGTCCTCCTGGAGCCCTTACCACGGCGCAATTTACGCGGTTGTGGAATCCATGGCAAGAATCGTAGCGGCAGGCGGCGATTTCTCCGGAATCCGCTTTACCTTCCAGGAATATTTCCGCCGCATGACCCAGGATCCCGAACGTTGGAGCCAGCCTTTTGCGGCGCTGCTGGGCGCTTATGACGCGCAGATGGGATTCGGACTTCCGTCCATCGGCGGTAAGGATTCCATGTCCGGAACCTTTAACGATATCGACGTACCTCCGACGCTGGTTTCTTTCGCTGTGGATGTTGCAAAGGAAAAAGATGTTATCAGCCCGGAATTAAAACAGGCTGGAAACCGTCTGGTTCGTTTCTCCATTCAGAAGGATGCTTACGATCTGCCGGATTATGAGCAGGTAATGGCACTGTATGCAAAGATTACCGAGCTGATGGGCAAGGGCGTGATCGTTTCCGCATATGCACTGGACAGTTATGGTGTGGCAGCAGCCCTGTCCCGCATGGCATTCGGTAACGGACTTGGCGTTGCAATTGAGGAAACGGTTTCTGCAGAGGAGCTGTTTACAAACGGCCTTGGCGATCTGGTGGCAGAAGTTCCGGCAGACCGTCTGGCGGATATGGATGTTGCTTATACGCTGCTCGGCACGGTAACGGCAGATCCGGTATTTACCTATGGAAACATGACCCTTTCCGAAAAAGAGGCGCTGGATGCGTGGAAGAAGCCTCTGGAAAAGGTATTCCCTACAAAGGCAGTCAAGGACACGGACGCAGTAGAAACCGGCCTGTATGAGACGAATCACATTTATGTATGCAAGAATAAAGTAGCGAAGCCTACCGTATTCATCCCGGTATTCCCCGGAACGAACTGTGAATACGACAGCACAAAAGCATTTGAACGCGCAGGTGCACAGGTTGTAACCCATGTATTCAGAAACCTGAGCGCAGAGGACATCCGTTCTTCCGTCGATGCGTTTGCAAAAGAGATCAGCCAGGCTCAGATCATCATGTTCCCCGGCGGCTTCTCCGCAGGCGACGAGCCGGATGGCTCCGCAAAGTTCTTCGCAACAGCATTCCAGAATGAGAAGATCAAAGAAGAGGTTATGAAGCTTCTGAAGGAAAGAGATGGCTTATGTCTTGGTATCTGTAATGGATTCCAGGCGTTAATTAAGCTCGGTCTGGTTCCTTACGGCGAAATCGTCGGACAGAAGGACGATTCTCCGACTCTGACCTTTAATACGATCAACCGTCACATTTCCAAGATGGTATACACCAAGGTGGTTTCCAACAAGTCTCCCTGGCTGCAGGGCGCTGAGCTTGGAAAAGTATATGTCAATCCGGCATCCCACGGTGAGGGACGTTTCGTAGCTCCGAAGGAGTGGATTGACAAGCTGTTTGCAAACGGACAGGTAGCAACCCAGTATTCCGATCCGGAAGGAAGGATTTCCATGGATGAAGAATGGAATATCAATGGCTCCTACAGTGCGATCGAAGGCATCACCTCTCCGGATGGACGTATCCTGGGCAAAATGGCGCACTCCGAGCGCCGCGACAGAAGCGTTGCACAGAATATCTACGGCGAACAGGATCTGAAGATCTTCGAGTCCGGTGTGGCATACTTTAAGTAAAAGGCTGTAAACAATAATTCCGAAGACCTCACAGAAGGGAGAAATCTCTTCTGTGGGGTCTTCGTGGTTATGGGGTAGTACCTTTTAAGGTAGTACGAAGATAGGACTATTATGGAACAATGCGATTTGGATACGGAAGAATCCTCCGTTTTGGAGCATAAAGAATATGCGGAAAGCATCGGAGCGTCGAGAAATACGGTCAAAATTCGAAAAAAGTCTACCGTATATGGCGTGGAATTTGTTATACTGGGAATGGAAGGACAGGAGATGCTGATATGTGCACCGTGTTTGAAGAGACGAGGCGTGAGGGGATAGCAGAAGGAGAAGCAAAAGGAATTATTGAGACTGGATATGAATTTGGGATTTCAGAAGAAGAGATTCTTGCAAGATTACAGAAAAAGCTGAACATTTCTCTGGCAGAAGCGCAGGAGTATGTAAAAAAGTTCGGCAGAAAAAGTAAATCAGAAGATTCCGATGCAGAAGAAAATGGTTAAAATATAAAATTTTTCTGCATGTGAATAAGAGGAGAAATGAACAAAATTAACTATCAAAAAGAACTGGAACACCTGATCGATAAGCTTCCGGATCATCACCGGCGGCTGTTTTTGCACAGCTGCTGTGCGCCGTGCTCTAGCTACTGTCTGGAATATTTGCGGCAGTATTTCGACGTGACGGTATTTTATTACAATCCAAACATCAGCTTTTTGGAGGAATACCGGCATCGGGTGGAGGAATTAAAACGTCTGGTGAGCACGCTGAATGAAGAGGCGAAAGGGTCTGAAATGCTGAACCAGATCGCACTTTTGGAGGGCACTTACGAGCCGGAAAAATTTTTCGAGGCGACGAAAGGGCTGGAGGACTGTCCGGAGGGCGGAGAGCGCTGCTTTATCTGCTACGAGCTGCGGCTGCGGGAAGCGGCGAGGCTGGCGGCAGAGGGCGGCTATGATTTTTTTACAACAACGCTGACGATCAGTCCGCTGAAAAATGCGCAGAAGCTCAACGAAATCGGCAGCCGACTGGCGGAGGAATATCATGTGGCGTGCCTGCCGTCGGATTTTAAGAAAAAGGGCGGCTATTTAAGGTCCATCGAGTTAAGCCGCCAGTACGACCTGTACCGTCAGGATTATTGCGGCTGCGTTTTTTCAAAGCGGGAACGCGATAAAAGGATTGTACAGGAAAGCTGAAACAGATATACTAAAAAGCAAAGTACGAAACATGGGCTTTCGAAACGCAAGACGATCAGAAACGGTCGATGAGTCCTAAAACAGGGCGCGGATGTCTGTCAGTGCGTTGTCGATGACATCGAACTGCCAGACGCTGTGTCCGGGAATCCTGTGCTCCGTCAGATAATAATGTCCGTCAAAGGAAGAGATATAATAAGGCGTTCCGCCTCCGGCAAAGTTGTCATAAATATCCTCCCAGCTGCCGGAAGAAAGATCGTTTAAATCCTGCACGCGCAGGATCGTCGCATAATCCTGATTGCCGGTAAGGTCGGTGGAAACGGTGATGTAAAACCAGTCCTGAATGTGCGTCAGCTGGATCATGCCGGAGATTTCGGCAGGAACCGGGAAACGTTCTAGGATTTTCAGGTCTTTTTTGCGGGTGCGCAGAATCGACTGATTGCCGGAAACAAAGTACAGGTCGTCGCCGTCGATTGTAAAGGAGCGGACATAAATCTGATCCAGCTCTGGCACAGAGAGGATTTTTTCGAGGGCGACAGAGGGACTGTCCGGATCGGGACGGTAAAAGACGTACAATTGTCCGGTCATGGAGCTGAGTACATAAAAACGTTTTTCCGTTTCATCATAGACGACGTAATGCGGGCGAGTGCCGATTTCGTTGAAAAGCTGGGTAAGGTAAAACTGTCCGTCCTGTTTTTCAAAGATGAGGACGCGGTTGTTTTCGGTGTCATCTGCAAGATAAACGGTGCTGTCCCCTGCGATGGTGTGCCCGCGGTTGATCTGATCGGTCATCACATACCAGTCGGTAAGTGGAGCATCCGGCGTTTTCGAGGTCAGAATCTGATTGTGATAGCAGTCCACCAGAAAATAATCGTCACCGATTTTGGTAATCTGCGTGGGGACACTTAAGGATGGCTGCACATTTTTGACAGGTTCTGAGGAAACGGCTTCAACAGCTTCCGACCAGGAGAGCACCTGAGTGGAAGCGTTTTTTACGATTTTCAGGATCAGGGCTGCCGCTGCAAAAATCAGGACAGCGAGCAGGATCAAAAAGATTGTAAGTTTTAAATGGGATAAATTTCTTCGTTTCATGTCCCAAAGTATAACATAACAAAAGAAAGGATACCACTATGAAAAAACTGTTGCAGGAATTTAAGGAATTTGCGCTGAGAGGAAATGTCATGGATCTGGCAGTCGGCGTTATCATTGGTGCTGCGTTTCAGGCGATCATCAATTCGCTGGTAAACGATGTGATTTCACCGCTGATCGGTCTGTTTGCAAACACAGATCTGACGTATCTGTCTGTGATGGTCGGGGATGTGGAAATCCGCTATGGTGCATTTTTGACCGCAGTGATCAATTTCATCATTATGGCAGTGATTATTTTCCTGATGGTAAAAGGGATGAACGCGCTGGCTGGTCTTGGCAAAAAGAAGGAGCCGGAAAAACCTGCTGTGAAAATGTGCCCTTATTGCAGAAGCAAGGTTGCGGCAGAGGCAACCCGCTGCCCGTACTGTACATCTATGCTGGAAGTGAAAAAAGAAGATAAAAAAGAAGAAAAGAAATAATAGAATGCACGCTCTGCGTGCATTCTATTGTTTACGGTTCCGTCTTCGGAATCTGTACGCCGTCTGCATCCATATAATAGGAGTGCTTCCAGATCAGCTCGGAGATGGGAACTGGCTGATAGCCCTGATCCTCCAGATTGTCGATCAGGTCGGGAAGCGCCTGTGCGGTATAAACAGTTCCGGCATGGAACAGGAGGATAGAGCCGTTTTGGAGTTGGCGACTGTTTAAAATCCGATGGAGGATGTCCTGTGCCCCGTAGTCTTTCCAGTCCATGGAATTGATGTTCCACTGCACCGGATAACCGCCGGATTCCTGGATGAGCCGGATAGCAGAGTTGTCATAGTTTCCATCTTCAAAACGAAACAACGTCGTTTCAGAATCGGTAAGGCGATCAATTCGCTGCGTGAGATTTTCCAGTGTGAGGGTCTGTTCCCGGATGGAAAGAGATGCCTGCGTTGTCCACAGACCGCCGATATCGTGTCCGGCGTTGTGAATCGTACAGAGCAGCTCCGGATAGTTTTTTGCCCAGGCGTCGGAAACGAAAAAGGTGGCGTGCACATTTTTTTCTTTCAGAATTTCCAAAAGCTGCTGCATGTCTTGTGCACTGTAGGTGCAGTTGAAGGTCAGCGCGACTTTTTTCTGGTCGGTTTCGACACGGCAGATGGGCATAAACGTGCCGTTTACAGAGGCGGACGCCAGTGTTGTTACAGACGGAGGGGCGAGAAAAATGCACGCGCGGGCAAAGGCGAGGACGCCGAGCAAAAACAGGGCGGTCTGGAATGCAGACGAGCGGGAGAGGCTGTGCAGGGAGGGAAAAACGGCATAGTGGCGCAGTTTATTTTGAATCAGATGAACGAAATCTCGGATCATGAAGGCTCCTGCCGGATTTTTGTTACAACTTATGAACGCAGGAAACGGAAAATCTCTATTTCACAAAAATTTCATAACCTTTTCGTGTGCTTTCTGGTACACTATAAAGACAGGCTGCAGGCATTTGGCTGCAGAACAGAAGAGAAATGAAAGGAGACTGTTATGTTTTCCTGTATTTTATTTGACCTGGACGGAACAATCAGCGATCCGAAACAGGGAATTTGCGGTTGTGTGCAGTATGCGCTCAGAAGCTTTGGGATTGAAGAACCGGAGCTGGATCGGCTGGAGCCGTTTATCGGACCGCCGCTTGCAGAGAGCTTTATGAAATATTATAACTTTACGGCGGAGCAGGCGCAGGAGGCAGTTGAGAAGTACCGGGAGCGGTTTTCTGTAACCGGCAAATACGAAAATGTGCTGTATCCCGGAATGGGAGCGCTTTTGCATGATCTGAAGGCATCCGGGGCGACGCTGGCGATTGCATCGAGCAAACCGACCGTTTATGTGGAGGATATTCTGGTGCATTTCGGAATCCGGGAATATTTCGACATCGTGGTCGGAAGCGAGCTGGACGGAAGAAGAGTGCACAAAGAAGAAGTGGTTGCAGAGGTGCTGTCCCAGCTTGCAGCGCGGGGCGAAAGCGATCCGGATAAGATGGTGATGATCGGCGACCGCAGCTTCGATGTGGAGGGTGCGAAAGCGATCGGTGCACACTGCATCGCGGTGTCATATGGGTATGCACAGCCGGGAGAGCTGGAAAATGCCGGTGCGGAGATCATTGTCCGGGATGTGGAAGGACTGCGAAGCGTACTGCTGGGCGGCACACAGGCAGGAAGCAGCACGCAGGCAGGAAGAGACACGCAGACAGGAAACAGAGCGCAGGCAGGAAGAGACACGCAGGCAGGAAACAGCGCGGCGACTGGCTCGAATTCCCTTTCAGAGCGCTACCGCGGCAGCACTGCCAAAATGAAGACCAAATCCGGGCAGTTCTGGAGTGCAGTTGGAACCAGCGCACTGGCGATGTTTGCCTATTATGTAATCAGTCTCCTAATCAGCAGCGTAATTTTGACGGCGGTATCGATTGTGTATGCCATCGGGCTGCAGGAGCTGGAGGGCTCTTCCTACAATTTCTGGCTGAATGTGGCTAGCGCACTCTCGACGTTCGGTGCATTTATAATCTGTTACGGAATCTGGCACAAAAAGATCCGGTTCCATTCGACAAAAGAAATCGATAAACTGTCCATCGTTCCGATGGTGATTTTGGCGGCGGCAATTGCAATCGGCATGAACGGTGTTCTGACATTGACAGAATTGTATCGGTTCTCTCCGACCTTTCAGAGGGTTTCGGAGATGCAGTTCGATACGCCGGTGTGGCTGGGAATCATTTCCTACGGCATTCTTGCGCCGCTGGGCGAAGAGATCGTTTTCCGCGGCGTGGTCTATGGACAGCTGCGCAAGGTGTTGAAAGTGCCGTATGCGGTGGTGCTTTCCGGACTGGCGTTCGGTCTGTTCCATGGAAATCTTGTTCAGGCGGTCTATGCGACCGTAATCGGCTGCCTGCTGGCGCTGGTGTATGAATGGTATGGAACGATTGCAGCGCCGATGCTGTTCCACAGCGTTGCGAACCTGTTTGTGTATGTGATGTTAGAGCTGTTGCCCTTTGGCGGCGTATTTTTAAGCGTTCCGTCCTGTGTGCTGTTTTTGGTGCTGTCAGCAGGAAGCCTGTTTTTATTGTGGATGCTGCAGGGAAAGACGGCATTGCGGCAAAAAGGATGAGCAGAGAAGAAGTTAAGATTAGCTGGTGACGGCGCCTGCATTGCGACGAGAAGAGGATCCTTTGTGAGATGCGCTGACCAAAAAGAGCGAGGAAGCTATACGATACAGCTTCCTCGCTCTTTTATGACAATGGAAGGTTCACGGAGCGTGCATTCTATAACAGGACAAATACGCAGCCGCTTATCCTTATTCATGACAATAGAACGCTCGCAGAGCGTACATTCTATTGTTCATGACAATAGAATGTACGCTCTGCGAGCGTTCTATTGTTTACAGCAGCTGGATTCCGTGGGCTTCCGCTTCTTTGCGGATTTCCTCTGGCCAGATGGAGCACTGTACTTCTCCGATGTGCGCCTTGCGCAGGAAGAACATACAGATACGGGACTGACCGATACCGCCGCCGATGGTGTAAGGCAGCTCTTCGTTGAGGATTGCTTTCTGGAACGGAAGTTCTGCGCGTTCGGGGCAGCCGGCTTTTTCCAGCTGGGACAGCAGGGCCTCTTTGTCCACGCGGATACCCATAGAGGACAGCTCCAGGGCGATGTCCAGAACAGGATAGTAAACAAGGATGTCGGCGTTTAATGCCCAGTCATCGTAGTCGGGTGCACGGCCGTCGTGGGGCTCGCCGTTTTCGAGCTTATCGCCGATCTGCATGATACAGACAGCGCCCTTTGCTTTGGTGATGAAATATTCACGCTCCTTGGGCGTGTTGTCCGGGAACATGTCTGCAAGCTCCTGGGTGGTGATGAAGAAAATCTCACGGGGCAGAATCTCTTCGATGTAATCATACTGGATCGCCATGTACATTTCCGTTTTGCGCAGCGCCTTGTAAACGTCGCGGACGGTTGCCTTTAAGGTTTCCAGGTTGCGGTCCTTTTTATCGATGATCTTTTCCCAGTCCCACTGATCGACGAAAATGGAATGGATGTTGTCAGTCGTTTCGTCGCGGCGGATGGCGTTCATATCCGTGTAAAGACCTTCGCCAAGAGAAAATCCGTATTCCTTGAGGGCGTAGCGTTTCCATTTTGCAAGGGACTGTACAACCTCTGCGCGGTAATCGTTCTGCTCGAGAATGCCGAAGGAAACCGGGCGCTCATAACCGTTTAAGTTATCGTTCATGCCGGAAGCGGGATCGACGAATAACGGAGCAGAGACACGCAGAAGGTTTAAATGACGGACCAGAAGACTCTGGAAAAAGTCCTTCACCGTCTTAATACCGATCTGGGTATCGTGCAGGTTCAGGGCGGAGGAATAATTCTCCGGGATGATTAAGTGTTCCATATTACCTCTTTTCTGCCGCAGGGCGGCATATTTCAATAATCTTAGGAATCTGTAAAAAAGTGTAACGGACGTTGGCTTCTGACAGAAGCTCAGGGAATCAGGACTCAAACGTCTTATGGTGCAGGTACGAAACGCTGCACCAGTTAAAAATTATAGCATAAAATCAGCCGGGTGTCAGGATTTTTTTCCCAAACGCTTCTGAGCAACTCCGATTCCGATAAGCACAAGCAGGCAGATCAGGCTGACGATCAGACCGGTGGTCAGACCTGCAGGGCGGTAGGAAAGCTCAATCGTGTGGCTGCCCTCCGTCAGCGGAACGGATAGAAATACACCATCATACACGTCGTAGTCTGCGGCTTCTCCGTCCACCTTCATTGTCCAGCCGGGTTCGTCCGCGATGGATAAAATCAGCCGACCGGCTTTGGTGACGTCGACATGTCCGGTCACATGGCTGGAATCATAAGAATCTACCGTAAAGGGCTGCTCAGAGAGCGTCTGCAGTGTGCGGGACAAAACTGCTTCATCCAGGCGCACAACAACGGCATTCAGCACGCTATCTTCGTCGTTGGTCAGTGTTACATGGTCGCCGGTTTCGTGACGACCGAGATCGAGAATATAGTCATATTTGACTTTTTTATACGTTTTATTGACGCTGGCGGAAGAGATCGAAACGGTATCGATCTTGGAGCTTTTACAGTAAGCGTAGTAATGCCCCTCCGTGTATACATCAAAGAAAACCTGATTGCCGGATTCCTCTGATTCGATGGAAACAAAGAGCGGATCAGAGGTCGAAACAGAAGCCGCCATCTGATTTTGTACCTCGAACGGGTCGGAGGTCTCTTCAGAAAACTCAGCGGAAGAAAGATTCTGTCCATCCTGCAGGATAAATCCGGCGGGCAGCGTCTTGTTGTTTTTGTACAGGTAAACGCCGTCCTGCTCGTCGATCAGCGTGTAGAGGCTGGAATCCTCTGCATCGGAGCGGGAAAACAGGTAGCGGACATTTAGAAGTGCTGCGGAAAGCGGCGTCTGACCGTCAAAGCAGTAAAATACCTTGCTTTCGCTCATGCCCATGCGGTCGTACCAGTCCTGAACCGCCGCGTTGGAGGTGGAGGAAAACAGCGACGCCGTCGGATAGCCTGCCAGCGCACCGTCATTTTTAGTGACGCGGCTGAGCTTTTCGTAGCGGTAAAAACCGGAATCTTTTTCTTCATTACGAGCAACTAACTCCCGGTAGGCGGGAATGCTTTCCAGATAGCTGCTGCGGCTGGTGGTGGAAACGCTCGTCAGCGCCATGTTGTAGGTGGATTCAAAAGCGATCAGCGCCAGCACGGCGATTGCAATCGCGCGCTGATACGGGAAGCTGTCGGCAGGCTGTTTTTCTTTCCCTTTTTTCCAGGCATAGAGCAGCAGCGCGTAGGCAGCAAGCAGGCAGGCGCTCAGCACAAAGGTGCCCTGGGTAAAGGCGTCGTCCTCCACGAGCTTTCCTGCCAGCAAAAGATAACCGAGCCCGCAGGCGAGAGAGGCAAACAGCTCGCGCACGGTAAAGCCGTCGAGCTTTGAAAACGCCTCATAGCACATCAGCAGCACGAGCAGGATGTACAAAAAGGACTGACGCGCCGGAAGCGAATCCGGGTAGTTGAAACCGTGCCAGATGAAATTCAGGGTATTGACCGAGAAGCTGACGATGAAAAAGGCGCATAATACCAGTCTGCCGAGCTTTTCCTTCAGAGGGATTTTTCGGTTGACGATATAGAGCGGAATCAGGAAAAAGACTGCGCTGGAGCAGAAAATATTCGGCCAGTGATCCAGACCGGTTTCCCGGGATACACCGGTCGCATGCCGCGCGATTACGTCGAAGAAGGAAAAGTACCAGTTGATCTTTTCCGGAAAGTTGAATTCGGAAAATTCAGTCGCATGCAGGGCAGCGATTTCCGGGATCAGCAGCACAGCGGCGAGACCGCCAGCCAACAGGGAAAATAAAGCAAAACGTCCGATTGCGCCAAGCAGCCTTGCGCGGAACGCTTTCCAGCCATCAGAGCCAAACAGGTTCGGTACGAGCACGAGAAAGTACAGGCACAGGAAGATGCAGACCATGATGGAAAGGTAATAGTTCGATAAAATGCACAGCCCGAGGGTGATGCAGTAGAGGCTGTATTTTTTTTCGAAGACCAGCTTTTCCAGACCGAGAACGATCAGCGGAGCGAGGACGAGGGTATCCATCCACATGACGTTCCAGTTATATGCGGCAACGAAGCCGGACATCGCATAAAATGTGGAAAAGAACAGGACAGAAAGGTCGTTTGTGTGGAATTTTTCTGTCAAAAGCCAGGAAAAGGTGAAGCCGCACAGACCGATTTTGAAAACGACCATGTAGCTCATAAATTCGATTAAATATTTTTCGGGCAAAAGGAGCATCAGCCAGTTGAACGGGCTTGCGCTGTAGTAGCCGTAAAGAGACAGGTAATTGGAGCCCATACCGATGCGCCAGGAGTAGTAGAGCGGTTCGCCGTCGCGCACTTTCCGGACAAATTCCTCCAGAAAGGGGACGTACTGATGGTACATGTCGGAGTGCATGAAGCTCTGATCTCCGAAGGGATAAATGCCGTTGCCGATAAAAATCGCTATCATGGAAAGAAACGGCAGCAGGAAGGAAAAGAAACAGATCTTTTTTTTCATAAAAAAGGAAATCCTCCGCGGTTTAGTCAAAAAGCAGGTAATACTGCAGGGTCTGATAATCATAAAGCAGATCTTTTTGCTTGGATGCAGTGGTAAAGGTTCCGTCGGACAGCGTTACATGGTTGGCTGAAATGACGGGTACTTCCGTGCGCAGCTGCGACAGGAAGTTATCGTAAGCGGATTTTGGAAGCCCGGCGGCATCCAGCGTCTTTGCTGCAAGATAGTTTGCGCTGATTTCCAGATCGTTTTCCGTTTCGATATTGAAGTTTGCCCAGATAAAGAACGGAACCTTGTAGCGCAGCGCCTCTTCCTCGTCGGTTAAGTCCGCGTCATCTTTGCCGTTTAGCTTCCAGACCGGACGTACGACAGAATCAGCAGGCTGATGATCTCCGAAAAAGACGATTATGGTAGGCTCCTCCTGTGCTTCAAAGTAAGAAATCAGGTTCTGGATGGCGCTGTCGGACAGCCTGATCAAGGACAGGTACGCCGGAAGCAGCTTGGAATCCGAGCCTTCTACCGTGATATCGGGAGAAAAGTTGTCGTAATCCGCCCAGTCGCTGTAGGAGGAATGGTTCTGCATCGTCACGTTGAATAAAAACAGCGGCGTGTCCGCATCTTTTTCCTCGTAGAGCTTTATGATCTTTTCATAGTTGCCTTCGTCACTGACATATTTGCGCACAAGGGGAGAATCTGTGAAAAACTCCTGAAAGTGCATCTCGTCGAAGCCGAGCCTGGGATAAACGAGATTTCTGTCCCAGCCGGCGGCGCGGTACGGGTGCATCGCAATCGTATAGTAGCCGAGGGAGGAAAGATAGGAGGCCATCGAAGGCGTCTCTTTTTTCACATACTGCTGATACGGGATACTTCCATAAGGAAGAAACGCCATTGAAGCGCCGGTCAGGTATTCAAATTCTGTGTTGGCAGTGTTTCCGCCCTTGACGGAGACATTTAAGTGACCGGAAATCGTGTTATCCGCGCCGTCGAGCAGGCTGTGCACGAAGGGCATATAATCCTCGTTCGTTGTAAAATCGCCGAGCACGGACGGATCGGAAAACGCCTCGTTCATGATGACGATGATGTTCGGCTTTTGTGCATTGTCCGAAGGTGTTCCATCGGCTTCCTGAGAGCCGGTATCATAGGATGCCAGCAGCTCCTTGGCGTTTTCTGCGCTGTAACCGGAGGGCTTATCAACAGAAATGTACTGAAGCTCCATTAAAAACGCAGTTACAGTACCATTTTTAAATTGAATCGTCGTCGGAGTGAAAAGCTTGTTGTAAAGGTGAAGCTTCTGCTCGACGATGTCCTCACTGTGCAGCATTTTCGTGTAGCCAAAGCATAAAAGACCGCAGGAAAGCGCGAGGCAGACGCGGGCAATCCGGGCTTTTTTATTTTTTTTCGGAAAGCCTTTTTTCAGGAAAAATTCCAGAACCAGAAGCAGGACAAAACAGATCAGCACGATTACTGCGGTGCGGTTCAATTTGTATTCGTAGTTGTCCGCGACGCTGGCAGCGGTCGAGATCGAAAGAATGTCCCACGGCTGGATGGGCGCGCCGCGAAATTCCAGGACGAAATAGTTTGCAAGACCGTAAACGGCGCAGAAGGCGGTTTCGATGCCGAGTGCGCGGCTGATCCTGCCGGTCAGTGCAAATAAAAACAGTGCTGCAAATTCAAACAGTGCCAGATTCATCCCCTGTATATACGGTTTCATGGTCTGGAACGGATTATGCGTGTACCATTCCAGCAGATAAAAATTCAGAACAGGGCCGATCAGCAGAAAAATCCAGGGACTGCTTTTTTTCAGCCAGACAATCCATTTTTTCATAAAACTCCTCTTTTCGTGTAAGGTAAATTCGTTTTCTGTTCCATAATAGTCAGGACTTTGAGGGATGTCAAGGGAGGAAAACGCATATATATAAGAAACAGAAAAAGCTTTCGTTTTTCTTAATAAAGTTTAAATAGGAAAAAAAGAAAGCCTATGTTACAATAAACCAACTGGAGGAAATGCGGACATGGACGATAAAAAAAGGGATCTGATCCCGGTGGCGGCGATTGCTCTTTTTCTGGTAATTATCATCGCGCTGTGCGCAGTACGGCTGCATCAGCGCAGGGAGACACGGGCAGAGATCGCAGAAACGGAAAGCACGCAGATATGGTACAGCGAGGAACAGGCAGAGTCTGCAGAATCAGAGACGAAGGACGCAGCGGATCAGACGGAAGAAACAACAGCGGGGAAAAAGCAGACGACGGAAAGGGGACAGCAGGAGGATGAGACGCTGACAGAGCATCCGGACAGCAAACTTCCCGCAGGCAAAGGGAAGGAAAGTCAGGGGGCCAAGCAGGAGGGCAACCTCCGGACGGTGAGTGGAAACGATCCGTTATCCGGCGCGGAGAGTGCGAACAAGACAAACGAAGAGATGCTTCTGGAGATGTCCGGTTACTGGGAACAGGATAATATGGACGCGGTGGAGGATCTGGCGATGCTGCCCTGGTATATGAGGATGTCGTCGGATATTTCGGATGCAAACAGCTTTTATTATTATGGCGAGCGCAGCAGCGCAGGACAGCCGGACGGAACCGGAATCGCCTGCTATGCGGATAACGCCTATTACTACGGCGAGTGGTCGAATGGCAAACGCGAAGGCAACGGCAAGTGGGTGCGCTTTTACGTTTATTATGACGATGACACCACGTCGGACCGCGCGTACCGCGAGCATATGTATGCCGGAGAATGGAAAAACGACCTGCCGGACGGTGAAGGACAGGAGCATTACGAGCTGGATATGAGCAAGGCTGCCAAAAAGGAGCGCTACATCCAGAATGTGATCGGAACGTTCCGCAGCGGCTTCTACAGCGGAGAAATGTACCTGACGACGTTAAATTGGGACGGCAATCAGGAAGAGTGGAACGGCTTTGCGGACGCGGGAATCTGGAGCCCCTACGGAGCCGGTTCGAACCGCAAGGAGGTACCGGTCTGCCAGGATGTGGACGATGATAACAATTACCTTTGGCTGTCCGTGCGCGACAACAAGAATCGTGGAATCTATGAGCTGATGCCATAGTTCACTCGTACCTTTCTGGGAGCAGATTTCGTGCTTGCAGGAAAATCTGCCCCCGGGAAGGTACGAAGGGAGCGCCGTTTCATGAGCAAAAATGAGCTGCGAAGCAGCGGAAAGCATCGAAGATGCGATTTTGCGAATGGCGCGGGTGAACTTTCACAGTGCACGGGTGAATGGTACGAAAACGGCGCCATAGAATGCCGTAAAATGCTTGACAGAAGTTTCAAAAGCTCGGTATAATAATTGAGTTATACGAAAGAGAAGCGTTCGGCAGCCGAAACAACCGGCTGCCGGAGCGGTGAGCGGTCATGGCGGAATTGGCAGACGCGTTGGTTTTAGGTGCCAATGGGCAACCGTGTGGGTTCGAGTCCCACTGACCGCATGCGAATGGAAGAGAAGAAAAGGGATGCCGGATCGGCAAACAGGGCTTTGAGGCTGCTGTTTTGCCGGTCGGCGTCCCTTTTCGGCATTCTATTGTTTGGCGGAGTGAATTGACGGGAAGGAGCGATTGACCAGGCGGTGCGGCTGGCTGGCAGGTATGATGGATCAGGCGGTATGAGTGTCTGATGAGCTATCGCGGGATAGAAAGCACCTGTAGCAAATCACTCAAAACAGCTTTCGAAGTTTGATTTTTCGGTATCTGGTTGTGATTTAAAAGTGGGGAGATTATGATGAAGATACCAGGGTCACAAACATGAGCGGATTGCGAATGTTTGAAGAATTGTGCAGCTGCTTTGCAGCGGAGCAATTCGTGGGATCTTTCAGAATTGACTTATGTCAGACAACAGACAGGACGCTGCCTGCAAAAGGAGGAATATCATGGAGGGGACTTTAGATTACAGATGGCAGAAAAACGGCATGGCGCTGGGGGGAATCGGCGCGGGAAGCGTGGAAATCTGCCAGAACGGAGAGCTGCGGGAATGGGACATCTGCAACATGGGCAAATGGGGAAGCCCGGATGTGCGGAAACAGAAAAAGCTATATGATTACGACGCCCATGTGCTGCCGTTTACGGTTCGTGCCAAGCTTGCAGGAAAGGAGCCGGTTGTACGCAGACTTTGTCATGACCGGGACAACGGCGAATTTCGGTCACTGATGTATTCGTGGTACAAAGAAATCGAAAAAATCCGCTGGAATCCGGATTTTCCGGTTTGCAGGCTGCAGTATGAGGACAGCGGACTTCCTATAAAAATTGAAGCAGAGTTTGCGTCCCCGTTTGTGCCGGGACAGGAAGCACTCGCAGGCACACCGGGCTTTTATGTGACCTTTACAATCACCAATCCTTCCGATCAGGAAGCGGAGGTTTCGATTCTTGGTAAATTGAAAAATCCGGTCAACCGCGGAATGGAGCAGAGACGGCTGAGAAATCAGCTGACGACTGAAAAAGGCTGTGCACAGATCGTGATGAAAAGCGATTCCAAAAAAGCGAACGCATCCAATGGCAGTCTTGCGTGGAGCGTTTCGGCGGACGAGGTCAGTTGGATTTTAGGTGAGTTTGAACCATATTTTAAGAATTATGTCATGAACAGCAGATTCGGCGTAACGGAGGAGTCCTATCTGTTTGATTTTCGGGATACCGGAAAGCTTCCGAACCTCGGAACGGAGACGCTGCCGGAGTTTGGAACGGAGCTGACGGAAGAAGAAATTTCCCTGATGGACGAACAGGAGCTGGATGCGCTTTTTGAAAAGCTTTTGCAGATCGCATGCGTCAGACATCCATATGAAAGAGTGCATCGCTTCGATGAAGCTCTGCTGACACAGCCGGAAATAAAGCGGGAGTTTATCCTTGCAAGCATTCGTCAAATAAAACGAATTTTTCCGGATGAAAGCGGACAGGAAAACTGGGGAGACTCCGCCCTGTGCGGCAGCTGTAAGCTTGCGCCCGGCGAAAGCAGAGAAATCCGGTTCGCAGTCGGCTGGCATTTTCCGAACCATTTCGGCGATTCCGGACGCTTTGAGGGGCACTGGTACGTAAAACGTTTTTCGGACGCGGGCGAGGTCGTTTCCTATCTGGATCGGGAGCGCGATGCGATACTTCCCACGGTGAAAGAATTTTCTACATTACTGAAAAGCACGAATGTTTCAAAAGAGCTGGCGGACGCGTGGTCGGATCATTTGAGCACGCTGATCAAATGCTCCTGGTGGACAAAGCGGGGCGAGTTCGGTATGTGGGAAGGCTACGGCAGCTGCGGCTTCCATACGACAGACATCACTTATCAGGGTTCATTTGGTATTCTGGCATTGTTTCCAGACCTTCAGAAAAAACAGATGGAGATGGGTGCAAAATTCCAGCGCGAGGATGGACGTGTGCACCATTTCTTTACCCCAGACCTGTCCGGCGTGGATGACGGCTACGACCGCGTGGATATGAATCCGCAGTTCGTGCTGCTGGTGTGCAGGGATTACCTATGGACGGGCGACCGCGAGTATCTTGCGCGGATGTGGCCGCATATCGAAAAGGCGATGGACAACACGCAGCTTCTGGACGGTGACGGAGACGGTTTACCGGATCATGATACGCGGGCAAACACCTATGATGCGTGGGCGATGCAGGGCACGCCCGCTTATATCGCAAGCCTCTGGCTGGCAGCGTTGAAGGCGGCAGTGCGCATGGCCCAGGATCTCGGGGCGCAGGATCGTGCAGCAGCGTGGGAAGCGTTGCTGGAAAAGGGCAGCAAGGCTTTTGTGGAAAAGCTCTGGAACGGCAGATATTTCAGTCTCTGGGCGGACGGTGACAAGCGGGACGACTGCTGCATGACGGACCAGATAGACGGACAGTGGTATGCCCGTCTGCTTGGGCTTGGCAATTTTCTGCCCCAGGATAAGATCGACACTGCGACAGACTGCATTCTTTCGGAAAACTTCCGCCCAGAATCCGGTCTGGTCAACGCCTCCTATCCGGCGCAGGCAACCCCGACACTGTATACCTGGAAAAATGTGCAGATGGAGAGCAACTGGTCCGGCATCGAATATTCCTTCGCATCATTCCTGCTGGAAAACGGCAGATACAAGGAAGCAGCTCAGATCGTGGAAACGGTTGAAAGAAGGCACACGCAGAATGGCAGACGCTTCAACCACGAGGAATGTGGGGAACACTACTATCGTGCGCTGGCATCCTGGGCAGTGTTACAGTCTTTGACTGGTCTAAAGGCAGATATGCCCAGAGAAAAGCTCAGCTTTTCGCCCGCCCTGCCTGAACTCACCGCGCCGTGGTTTGTGCCGGGCGCATATGGCAAACTGAGCATTGCGGATAACAAAATCCGTATCGAATGCCTGGGCGGCAGCATGAAGTTAAAACAGCTTGGGATCCGCACCGGAATGGAAAAAGCGGTGGTGACGACTATGGGTGCGTCAGCAGAGAACGCCGCAGGCGCAGCACCCTGCGTGCAGACGTATGCGGATGGATTTTTGACGCTGGAGTTTGCGAATAGATTGGAGCTTTGCAGCGGGATGGGCGTGGAGCTTGCGGTGCTGCAAAACATGTATTGGTCTGACGCAAACATTTCTTTGACAAAACGATATATCGACAGGGTGTTGACAAAATATAAAAAAGTGCTATAATTTATTTCAACAATAAAAGGGAGTAGCCAGCACCGAGAGGTGGTTTGAAACCGTCACCCCGACAAGCAGCCAGATGATAATCGATTTGCTGCAGATGTCCGTATTAAATGAAACGCGCGAGACTTTTATTGCAGCTGTCAGGCTGTAATAGAGGCTTCGTTTTTTTTGTTTCGTTGGAAAGGGTGTCCATAGGAAACAAAACCCTCCGGGGGAAAAGCACTTTTCCGGAAAAGTCGCCTGACAGCGACCGAAGCTATTTACTTTACGAGTCCACCAGACCGGTGGAGAAAAGGAGAATGAGTATGTTTACAGGAATTAGTTTAGGAGCTGTTGTTGCCATAATCGCAGTGATCGCGCTGCTTGGAATTATCGCTTCCGGGTATGTGAAAGCACCTCCGGACACGGCGTATATTATTTCCGGCCTGCGCAAAAAAATCATTATCGGGAAATCGAGTATCAAGATCCCGTTTCTGGAACGTCTTGACAAGCTGAGTTTAAAGCTGATCCCGATCGATGTGAAGACAGAAGCAGCGGTGCCGACGGCGGATTACATCAACATTCAGGTGGACGCAGCAGTTAACGTCAAGGTTTCCAGCGAGCCCGAAAAATTAAAGCAGGCAGCAGAAAACTTCCTGAATCAGAACACCCAGTACATTGCGCAGGTAGCGAGAGAGGTTCTGGAAGGCAACATGCGTGAGATCGTAGGCCGCATGCGTCTGGAGGAAATGGTCAGCGACCGTCAGAAATTCGCGGACCTGGTAAAGGAAAATGCCGAGCCTGACCTGGCTGCCATGGGTCTGGACGTCGTCAGCTTCAATGTGCAGAACTTTACGGATTCCAATGGTGTCATTGATGACCTTGGTATCGACAACATTTCCCAGATCAAGAAAAAGGCAGCGATTGCAAAGGCTGAGGCAGAAAAAGAAATCGCGGTAGCAAAGGCGGAAGCGGATCGTCAGTCCAACGACGCGCGGATCAATTCCGAAAGAGAGATCGCCATCAAGAACAACGAGCTGGATATGCAGAAGGCAGAGCTTCAGAAAAACGCGGACAGCAAGCGGGCGGAAGCAGATGCGGCATATGAGATCCAGAAAGAGGAACAGCGAAAGACCATCGAAGTAACTGCGGCAAATGCCAACATTGCAAAAGAGGAACGTCTGGTGCTCTTAAAACAGCGTGAAGCAGAGACGATGGAAAAATCGCTGGATGCACAGGTTAAGAAAAAAGCGGAAGCGGAGAAATTCGAACGTCAGCAGAAAGCGGAAGCAGAGCTGTTTGAACGCCAGAAAGAAGCGGAAGCAAAGAAATTTGAAACGGAAAAGGCTGCAGAGGCGCAGCGTGCGAAGGCGGAAGCAGATCTGTTCTCTAAAGAACAGGAAGCCAAAGGTATCCGCATGGTCGGCGAAGCCGAAGCAGAAGCGATTCGCGCCAAAGGTGTTGCGGAGGCGGAAGCGATGGAAAAACGTGCGCAGGCTTATCAGAAATACAACAACGCGGCAATGGCGGAAATGCTGATCAAGGTGCTGCCCGATATCGCAGGCAAGATCGCAGAGCCTCTGACCCAGATCGACAAGATCACGATCATCGGCGGTTCGGACGGATCAAATGGCGTGGATCAGGTAGCAGGAAACGTACCGGCAGTGATGACAAAGCTGTTTGAAACCATGAAAGAAACCGTGGGCATCGACCTTGCGGAGGTTGTAAAAGCAGGAACCTATGATGCAAAAGTGAACCGCAATATCACGATCAACGCAGACGGAGCAAAGCAGGCAGCGGAAGTGGTGAAGCAGGAAACTGCTGCAGAAGCATCGGCGGAAATCGCAGAGTAAACAGCTGGGATTGTATTGAAAAAATGTTTTAAACGTATATAATAGAGATATGATAATTGGTGCGGCATACTATAAGGGGAGGTGTTAAATATAGCAACTTCGAGTATTAAAAAGAACTTTTTGGTTTCTGGAGAAAAACAGGCAGAATTGTTTGCGGATGCGATTGAAAGTTCCTATATGGAATCTCTCTGCAGAAAGACGGAAAATGAGTTGAGAATTACCCATCTGCGCGGAGCAGAAGACATCAGAAAGTTTATGGCGAAGAGAAAAGAGGTAAATGCTTAACGAGGTTACAGTGTTAAACATTCGTGAGTATTTGGCTGCAACAGAAAATGGAAGATTTGGAGAGGAGGAATTGAAAGAACTTCTCTCCGAATTTTCCTGCAGTAAAAACGCCGATGTTGAACGATTTTTAAAGGAACAGGCGATAGAATTTACAAAGAAGAATCAGTCAGTAACGTATTTGGTATTCCACAGTCAGGATGCTTCGCTGGTAGGCTACTTTACGCTGGCGATTAAACCGATTTGCGTCAGTGCGGAGAAGTTCAGTAACACGACGAAACGTAAAATAGCCAGAGTCAGTGAGCAACGGGAAAATGAACTTACATATACACTTTCTGCGTATCTGATTGCTCAGCTGGGAAAAAATTTTAGAAATGGGGCAAATCGGAAAATTACAGGAAAGCAGTTGCTTCAGGCAGCTGTTGATACCATTCTGAAATTACAGTATATGACCGGAGGCATGGTATTTTTTCTGGAGGCAGAAAATGAAGAGCATCTGATGCAGTTTTATGAAGTGGAAAATGGATTTAAAAGATTTGCAGTAAAAGAAACGAATCATAGAGCGAAGAAATCGCAAAAACTGATTCAGTTGCTAAAAGTTCTGTAACAGAAACTCCCGGCAAAGCCCCTAAAAAGGCTCTGCCGGGAGTTTTTTACGTTCGATCCCAGGCGACAAAAGTGCCGCGACATATTCTTTTTTACAGAAGCGCTTACGCGTTCTTTCCCTGCCCCTGCGGCGCATTGCGCAGGGTATCCTTCTGCATCCATTTTCCACGCTTATAATAGAGGATAAACAAGATCGATGTAATGGTCCAGGTCAGTGGATAGGAAAATGCCACTGTTGCGACCTCGTGTCTGAGGGGAACGGCAATCGTGATCCAGAGGATTCTCAGGACACAGACCCCAAAGCAGGTCAGCAGCATCGGGAAAAAGGAATCCCCGCAGCCGCGGCAGGTACCGGAAAGGATTTCGATGCAGATGTAAGTGATGTAGGCGGGAGAAACGACACGCATCATGCCGATGCAGATGTTGATGACATTGGTATCGCGCGTGAATAAAAGCAGGATCGTTCCGCCGAAATTCAAAACGATAAAGCTGAGGAAAAGGCTTGTCACGGCAGCAAGACCGAGACAGATGCGGACACTTTTTTTGATACGGTCGTATTTTCCGGCGCCGAAATTCTGCCCGGCGAAGGTCGTGATGGAAACGCCGTAAGCACCCATAATCATCCAGAAAATACTGTCCACTTTTCCATAAGCGGTCCAGGCGGCGATTGTATCGGTTCCGAAGGAGTTGATGGAAGACTGGATCAACAGGTTGGAAATCGAATACATTGCGGACTGCAGACCGGCAGGCAGACCGATTTTGATGATGTCAAATAAAAGATCGCGGTGAAACCGGATTTTGGAAACGATCAGGCGATAGGAATCCTGGGTGCGCAGCAGGGCGATCAGGGTCAGGATCGCGGAGAAAAACTGGGACACAATCGTCGCAATCGCAGCTCCGGTAACGCCCATGCCGAGCACGGCGACAAATAAAAGGTCGAGCACAATGTTGACCAGACAGGAAGCGATCAGAAAATAGAGCGGTCGTTTGGAATCGCCGACAGCGCGCAGGATACCGGAGCCCATGTTGTAGATCATGGACGGAATCGTGCCGAGATAATAAATTTTCATATAGGTCAGGGAAAGGGAAAGGATGTCGTCCGGCGTTCCCATCGCGGTCAGGGCAAAGCGTGCGGAAACAAGACCGAGCAGCATAATTACAATGCCGCCTGCAATTGCCAGTGCAATAGCGGTATGAACGGAATCACTGACCCTACGCCGGTTGTCTGCGCCGTAATATTGGGAAATGATAACAGTTGCACCGGAAGAAAGCCCGACGAAAAAGCCGACGAGCAGGTTGATAATCGTGGAAGCAGAGCCCCCGACAGAGGCAAGCGCTTCCTTGCCGACAAAGTTGCCGACGATGATCGCATCCGCAGTGTTATAGAGCTGCTGAAAAAATGTTCCAAATAAAATAGGGAAAAAGAAAATCAGAAGCTGCTTCCAGATGACTCCTTCAGTGATCTGATTTGTTGTGTTTTGTGCTGCCTGCTTACTCATAAAGAAAAATAATCCTCCGTTTTTAATACTACACAAGGTCAGTATAGACTTGTCTGCAAAGAAACACAAGACACTATGTAAAACATCGAAAAAATGCTATACTTAGTGTACAGTTCACGAAGGGAGCGCCGCTTTATGAGTAAAAATAGAAATCGGACCAGACGGATTTACGGAATCATTCTGATATCGTTTGTTATAATATGGATAGGAAGCGTTTCTCTTCAGATGCTGAGCAATCGGCATAATGCCTGGATCGCCAGCGAGATGATTCTGCAGCAGCTGGAGGATGTGATCGAAGAAAATAAAGAAAGCTATCAGACGCTTCTGGAAACCCTGAAGGAAGAGTATACGCTGCGGGCAGAGACAGTGGCAAATCTCCTTGAAATGGAAGGAAGACTATATCAGACCACAGAGGAGTACCGCAAGATCGCAAAACAGCTGCGTGTGGACGAAATTCACATTATCAATACGGGCGGCTGTATCGTTGCAGGAACAAATCCGGAGTATTTTGGCTACAGCTTTTCTTCCGGCGAACAAATGGGATATTTTAAGCCCATGCTGACAGATAAAACGCTTTCCATGTGTCAGGATATGGTGCCGAATACTGCAGAAGGCAAAATGATGATGTATGCCATCGTCTGGAATTCTTCCGGCACGGCCATGATCCAGATTGGCATTACCCCCAGCCGACTGCTTGCAAAAATGAACAGTGCCAGCGTGGAAAATCTGGTTCGGCAGATGCCGATTACCTCCGGAATGAATATTTTTCTGCTAAATGCCACCACAGGAAAAATGCTTGCAACCACGCGGCAGGATGTATTGCTCTATGAGCTGCAGGATTCCGAACGGCTGGAAGAAGGAAACCTGCAGGAAGGAAAGCGGTATCGGACCAGTGTGAAAATCAGTGACAGACAGCAGTATCTGGTCTATGAAAAATATGGGGAATATAATCTTGCAGTTTCCTACGACATTTTAGAGGCGAACCAAAATCTGATCTATGTTGCAGCAACCATGTTTCTGGTATTGGTGCTTTCTTTTTTGATCATTTTTTATATTACGGAGCGCTCGATCGCTGCGATTGATAAAAATGAAGAGGAGTTAAAGCAGGCGAAGGAGGCGGCAGAGCGTGCAAATGCAGCAAAAACCGGATTTTTGTCCCGAATGTCACATGATATCCGGACACCGTTAAACGGCATTATCGGAATGATCGAAATCAGCGACCGCCACAGGGAGGACAGAGCGCTGGTGGATGCAAACCGTGCGAAGGAAAAGGTTGCGGCAAAGCATCTGCTGGAGCTGATTAACGATGTACTGGAATTTAACAAGCTGGATGAAGAAAACCTTCAGCTTACGAAAGAGCCGTTTTGCTTAAAAGAGCTCTGGCAGGAAATTATCACGATCGTGGAACCCCGGGCAGCAGATAAGGGAGTTCTTTTAAAATATGAAGAACAGACAGAAGGTACAGCAGTCGGCTGTGTGCTTGGAAGCTCTCTGCATGTCAGACAGATCTTTATCAATATTTTGGGAAATGCGATCAAATATACGGATGCCGGAGGATATGTCCTGTGTCAGGTGACTATAAAGGCTATCGGGGAAAACCTGATATCCTGTCAGACAGTGATTTCGGATAACGGGATCGGCATGAGCACAGCATTTCTTCCCCATCTGTTTGAACCCTTTTCCCGGGAAAATACCGATAAAAAAAGTGTAACCCAGGGAACCGGACTGGGAATGTCCATCGTCAAGCATCTGATCGACAAGATGGACGGAACTGTTACGGTGGAGAGCAAAAAAGGAGTTGGAACCATATTTACGGTCACGCTCCTGTTTGAAGGGCTCAAGGAACAGGAATGTAAGAAAATCGAAGAAGAGGATCAGAACGTGGATCTTTCCGGAATGCGTGTGCTTCTTGCAGAGGACAATGAACTGAATATGGAGATTGCGGAAACCTTTCTGACAGATGCAGGTGTACAGGTCACAAAGGCATACAATGGAAAAGAAGAGGTGGAGCGCTATCTGGAGCAGCCGGCAGGTACCTTTGATGCGATCCTGACCGATCTGATGATGCCGATCATGGACGGCTGCGAGGCGGCACGGGCGATCCGCAGCAGCGGCCGTGCAGATGCCGAAAGTATCCCTATCATTGCTTTGACAGCCAACGCCTTTTGGGAGGATGCAGAACGGGTGAAGCGGGAAGGAATGAATGAGCATCTGCCCAAACCGCTGGACGTTGGGAAAATGCTTTCCGTATTGGCAAAATACAGGAAATAGGGGCTGTGACGGAAGCATTTTTGGAAAGCTTTCCGGCTTGTCAAATACCCGGTTCTGACATACAATACTGATATGCGGCAGGAAATGGGGCCTTTTCGAATATGGAAAAGGAGATAGTGTGAAAAATAAGCGTGATCGCTTATTTTTCACACAGCTCTTTGTGCCGCAGGCGTCACAAAGTAGCCAGGATCGCAGTGCAGAACTGGAAGTTCTGCTCGCGGTTTCTTCGGCGCAAAGCGCCTGCGGAATGGAGGATAAAATGCCGATATTTCAAACAGTTGCTGCGGCATGCCGCGCCGCAGGAGAAAAATTGAGATCCTGGAAACAGAAAAAAAGAACAGACCGGCTTTGGAGAATGGTTTTATGGGGAATTCTGTGGGCAATGCTATGTCCGACGCTAGGGGCCTGTGGGGCACAGCGGGAAGAGCTCTTTTTGTCGGAAAAGGAAAGCATAGCCTATGGGGATGGAAACCGCAAAGTAGAATCAAAGGTCGAAGACACGGACCAAAACCGCGAGGCTGAACCAAATGCCGGGAATACAGACCAAAACCGCGAGGCTGAGTCAAATGCCGGGGACACGGATCAAAACCGCAAGGCTGAGCCAAGTGCCGGAAGCACAGACCGGACAGAGCTCTCCGATGCTTCCTCAGAGGAAGCAAAAACCCGTGTGGTGCACATCTGCGGAGCAGTATCCGCTCCGGGGGTCTATGAGCTTCCGGCAGGCAGCAGAATTATAGACGCCGTGGAGGCAGGAGGCGGTTTTTTGCCGGAAGCGGATGAAGCATGTTGCAACCTGGCGGAAGAAATCGTGGACGGTTGTCAGATTTATATCATGACAAAATCGGAAAGCTGCGCCGACGGACAGGCAGAAAAGAAAGCCGGGATCCAGACTTCGCCGGGCGGCGATATGCAAACGGCAGACAAAAATGTGCGAAGCAACAGCGCGCCGGCCTTGGAGAACGGTCTGGTCAACCTCAACACAGCGGACGTTGTTGCACTCATGACGCTGCCTGGAATCGGGGAAAGCCGGGCAAAGGCGATCATAAGCTATCGGGAGCAGCATGGAGCGTTTGCAAAGATTGAGGATATCATGAAAATCAGCGGAATCAAGCAGGCTGCATTTTCAAAAATCAAAGATAAAATTACAGTTTAATCATAGACAGAAAGAATCCGGACAAACAGCGAGAAACGGATTGTCCGGTCGGGAAAAGGGAGAAACATGGCAAAGAAAGTTTTGGTTGTGGACGATGAAAAGCTGATTGTAAAAGGAATCCGGTTCAGTCTGGAGCAGGACGGAATGGAAGTGACCTGCGCATATGACGGAGAAGAGGCACTGCTGTGTGCGAAAGAGCAGAAATTTGATATGATTCTGCTCGACATTATGCTGCCAAAACTGAGTGGAACCGAAGTATGCCAGCAGATTCGGGAGTTTTCGGATGTTCCGATCGTAATGCTCACAGCCAAAAACGACGACATGGACAAAATCATGGGACTGGAATACGGCGCAGATGACTATATCACCAAGCCCTTTAACATCCTTGAGGTAAAGGCGCGCATCAAGGCGATCATGCGCCGTACCTCTGCGAGAGGACAGATCGCAAAGCCGGAAAGCATTCTGGAAAGCGGAGATATGCGCGTAGACTGCGAAAGCCGCCGCGTCAGCATTTCCGGCAGAGAGGTCAATCTCACTGCAAAAGAATTCGACCTGCTGGAGCTTTTGATCCGCAATTCGAATAAAGTCTACAGCCGTGAAAAACTGCTGAACCTCGTCTGGGGCGCAGACTATCCCGGGGATGTCCGTACCGTAGACGTCCACATCCGCCGCCTCCGCGAAAAAATTGAAACCAACCCCAGCGAACCCCGCTACGTCCACACCAAATGGGGAGTGGGGTACTTCTTCCGCGTATAAGCAGAACCGGACCAGACGATGAAAAGCGGCAAAATCTCTGCTTGCAGAAGATTTTGCCGGTTGTCAGCGGATGACCCGGTGAGCAACGCGAACCGGGCTTTTGCGAAGCAAAAGGTCCGGTTTCCCGTTGTCAGCCCCATCCTTTTACACCCCTTCCCCCGGAGGCATCAATGAACACAAGCAGCAAAACCCCCGGATTATTCCGGCGGCTCACTTATAAAATTCCGATCTTCCGCAGCCTGAAGGCCTACATTTTCCTCCTGATGCTGATCATCGGAATCGTGCCCAGCGACATCATGCGGCTGGGCATTCTGAATAATTACGAAGAACGTGCGGTGAATCTGCGCGGCTCGGACGTCGCGTCCCAGTACCGGATTATCGCAAACCACCTGGTCAATTACAACTACCTGCAAAATCCAACCTCCGATGTCGTCAATGCCGAGCTGGAGCAGATGTCCAACCTGTATGACGGCCGTGTGCTGATTATCAACAGTAATTTCCGCATTGTGAAAGACACCTACGCCATGAGCGAGGGGAAAACGATGATTTCCGAGGAGGTGATCAAGTGCTTCCGCGGGGAAAGTACGACCCGCTACGACAAGACGAACGGCTATATCGAGATGACGGTTCCGATTACGGAGACGGTAGACGGGGAAAAAGGGCAGACGAGCATCGTGCGCGGCGTGATTCTGGCCAGTGCATCGACAGACAGCATTGCGACGACGCTGGACATCCTGAGCCGGAAAGCCCTGATTCTGGAAATCGTGATGGGAATTATCATTATCGGCATCGTCTTTTTCTTCTCGCACATCCTGATTATGCCCTTTAAGCGCGTAACCCAGGCGATCAGTGAGGTCAAGGACGGTTTCACGGACGAGCCGATTTCCGTACCGGATTACCTGGAAACCGAGCATATCGTGGATGCCTTCAACCAGCTGCTGGGCAGAATGAAGGTCATCAACGATTCCAGGCAGGAATTCGTATCGAATGTCTCTCATGAGCTGAAAACGCCCATGACCTCGATCAAGGTGCTGGCGGATTCCCTGAATCAGCAGCCGGACGTGCCGGTGGAGCTGTATCAGGAGTTTATGCAGGACATTACGGAGGAAATCGAGCGGGAAAATAAAATCATCAACGACCTGCTTTCCCTTGTAAAAATGGACAAAACCGAAGGCTCAATGGACATTTCCGCAGTGGATATCAACGAGCTGTTGGAAACGACGCTAAAGCGCTTGCGTCCCATCGCCCGCAAACGGGACATCGAGGTGGTTCTGGAAAGCCTGCGCCCGGTTACGGCAGAGGTGGACGAGGTCAAAATATCTCAGATTTTCACGAACCTTGTGGAAAATGCGATTAAATACAATAAAGAACACGGCTGGGTCAAGGTGCTTCTGGACGCGGATCATCAGTTTTTCACGGTAGAGGTTTCCGACTCCGGCATCGGTATCCCAGAGGAGGATTACGAGCATATTTATGAACGTTTTTACAGAGTAGATAAGTCGCATTCCCGTGAAATCGGCGGCACCGGACTTGGACTTGCGATTACCAGAAATGCGATCCTGCTGCACCGCGGTTCGATCAAAGTGAGCAGCGTGGAAGGACAGGGCACGACCTTTACGGTGAAAATCCCCTTGTCCTACATCAAGTGATTTCAGAAAATTTGGAGAAAACTATGTCAGGAATCAAAAAAATGCGGGCGGCTGTGCTGATTTTGGGCTGTCTGCTGTTGACCGGAATGTTTGCCGGGTGCGGGAAGAAAGAAGAGACGCCTGCAAATACGGTCAGCGTTTATTATATTAATAAAGAAGAAACGAAAATCACGGCAGTGGAAAAAGAGCCGGAGGGCGACACGCTTTCCAAACAGGCGGAATGGGGTATTTCCCAGCTGAAGGAAAATCCGGTAGAGTTGTCTTTGCGCTCACCGATCAGCGGTTTTGCGATCAACAGCTGGAATGTCAAAGACGATCAGCTGGTGCTGGACATGAGTGTGGAATATAAAAAGCTGTCTCCATCCTCAGAAGTGCTGGTTCGGGCTGCAATTGTGCGCACGATGACGCAGCTGGAGGGAATTTCCTATGTTTCGGTGACGGTCGGTGGAGAAGCACTGACGGACAGCCTCGGCAATGTGGTCGGTCCTATGACAGCGGATCTGTTTATCGACAACGCAGGAAATGAAATCAATGCATACGAAAAAACGCGCCTGCTTCTTTACTTTACCAATGAAAGCGGCGAGCGCCTGATCGGCGTCCAGACAAAACCGGTTGTATACAGCAGCAACATTTCCATGGAAAAGCTGGTGGTAGAGCGGCTGATTGCCGGACCGGATGCAGAAAACGAAGAGCTTTACCCGGTCATCAACCCTGCGACAAAGGTGCTGGGCGTGACAGTAAAAGATGGGACATGTTATGTAAACCTGGATAACGGTTTTCTGACACAGACCTACAATGTTTCCGCAGAGGTTCAGATCTATTCCATTGTTAACTCTCTGGTAGAATTGTCGAACATCAACAAGGTGCAGATTGCGGTAAACGGGAATACAGATATGATTTTCCGGGAAAAAATTTCACTGTCTAACGTGTTTGACCGGAACCTTGATCTGGTTTACGAAACGGAGGAATTACAATCATAAAAAACTGCAGAAGACCGCTGTGCGCGGCAATCCTGATTTTCCTGACCCTCTATCTGGCAGCGCGTCTGCTGCCGGAGTGGGTGGGAACGGACGCTGGCACAAGCACGTCAGAGAAAGCGCATGTTGGCGGGTGCACCTCGCTTACACAGCTTGACACCTGGCTGGAAGCCATGGAGGGCGAAACCCTGTGCCTGACGGGCAAAGTCACAGACTGCTGGCAGCCTGTAGATGGAACCCGGGAAAACGCCAGCTTTTATTTAAAAGACCTTTCTATCGAGGCAGATGCCTCATCTTTTGTTTTTTCAGGGGATTTGGCGGAAACGACCGATAACCTGTCACAGATATCCGGTTCGGCAGATGCGGATCAGATGTCAATTCTTATTTCTTCTCAGAAAACAACCTCACAAATCAATGAAATGCAGGAAATATTCGGGAAAAACGCGAGTGCGTTGTGCTATTTGGAGAAAGACACAACGCTGCCAAAGGCAGGCAGCTATGTTCGGGTTTTTGGTGAAGTGTCGCCATTTTTGCAGGCAACGAATCCTGGAGAATTCGACGCAGCAGCCTATTATCGGAGAAAAGACTGCCTGTTTGCGCTGAGAAAAACAAAAATTACCGCTCAGACAAAAAACTATGGACGGCTGGAAGAATTTCTTTCACAGCTGCGCTATGAATCGGAGGTATTGTTCCGGAAACTGCTGGGGGAAAAGAACGGTGCGACCGCATCCGCCATGGTGCTCGGACGGAAAAAAGGAATGGACAGCGAAGTAAAAGCGCTATACCAGGGCGCAGGAATCAGCCATCTGCTGGCAATTTCAGGACTGCACCTGTCCCTGATCGGAGCAGGACTGTTCGGACTTTTGAAAAAAGTACGGCTTCCGGTTACTTTGAGCGCCGGAATTTCCACATGGATTCTGATTGTATACGTGCAGCTGACCGGAATGGGCATTTCTACCCGGCGCGCCCTTGTCATGTTTTTACTGTTTTTGGCGGCGGGACTGCTAAAGCGCACGCCCGATCTGCCAACCTCCCTTGCGGTTGCGGCGTTGCTTCTGCTTGTGCCCAAGCCACAGCGGATTCTGGATGCAGGCTTCCAGCTTTCTTTTTCGGCAGTGCTCGGGATTGCAGGGATGATTCCGGTTTTGCAGGATGGTTGGGAGGACGCAGCACCCTCGTTGCGAGTCGCCAATCGAGTCACCGATGGAGTTGCCGGATGGAATATTGCCCGGGCTGCCATCGTCCGGGCCTGCTGTCTCCTCCGCAAAAATATCCTTGCCGGTCTGGGCATTACCATGACGATGCTGCCGTTTCTGTTGATTCATTTTTATGAATGGAGTCCGTGGTCGGTACTGCTGAATCTGGCAGTCATTCCGCTGATGGGAATCTTGCTGCCATGCCTGATCGGACTGCAGCTGGTCGCCCGTCTGACTGCGCTTGTCCACTGCCTGGAGCTTCCCCAGCACCTTCTTTGCATCGCAATCGAAGCGATTTTTTCCTGCTATGAGCAGCTGTGCCGGTCTACAATGGCGCTTCCGGGCAGTATCCTGCACACCGGATATCCGACCTGGCAGGCACTGACCGCGTATACAATCGGACTGATCGCTTTGGCTGTGTCAGGCAAAAAACTCCGTCCGCACCTCCGGCTTGCAGCAGCTGTGTGTCTGATGGGGATTTTCCTGATCCGCCTGCCGGGCGAACTGAACGTCACGATGCTGGACGTCGGGCAGGGAGAGTGCGTTGGAATCGAAACCCGGGAGCATCATGTATATCTGGTGGATGCCGGAAGTACGTCGAAGAAAAAGACCGGACAGTACCAGATTATTCCATGGCTGAAATATATCGGGACGCGGAGCGTGGAAGGAATTTTTATCACGCACTGGGATGAAGACCACATCAGCGCGGTAGGGGAGCTGTTGGAGTGGTCGAAAAGCAGCCGGGTCAAAATCCGGCGCATTTTTCTGCCGGATGTGGCGTTGAAGGATGAAGTGCTGGAAACGCTGCTGCAGCAGATCGAAGAGGCGGAGGTCTCCGTGGAATACCTTTCTGCGGGAGAGCACATGACCGATGGCGCGCTGCAGATCTCCTGCCTGCACCCCTATGCGAAAAAAGTGCCGGAGGATCGCAACGATGCGTCGCTGGTGCTGCGCCTGTCACAGGGCGATTTTCAGATGCTGCTGACTGGAGATCTGGAAAAGAGCGGCGAAGACTGGCTGGTGGAGCAGGCGCGACCCGCCGTGGAGCAGCCCCAGCCCGCTGCGCAGGAACAGGCACTTCCGTGTGCGCCGTCAACCCAGTCTGCTGCGCAGGGGCAGGCACTCCCGTGTGTGCCGTCAACCCATTCTGCTGGGCAGGAGCAGGCACTCCCGTGTGCGCCGTCAACCCAGCTCGCTGCGCAAAATCCCCTCCGCTGCACCATCCTCGACGCCGGGCACCACGGCGCGTCCAACGCGACGGGAGAAGCACTGCTGGATTTGGCACAGCCGGAGCTGGTCCTGATTTCCTGCGGCAAAAACAACCGGTACGGGCATCCGGCGCCGGAAACGCTGAAACGCCTGGAAGAGCGGGGAATCCGCTGGTATTCCACGGCGGAAGTCGGCGCAATACAGGTGCATGTTGGAAAGAAAAAAGTGAAAATAGAAACAAGTCGGATTGGACAAAAATAAGTCATATAGAACTAAAAAATACGAAAAACCGTTTGCGTAATAAAAGAGAAAAGACTGCAGAAAAAGTAAAATCAACTATAAAACAAACAGAAACACACATTTAAACGAATTCTAAAAACGGAAAACGGAAAATAAACGATATAGCAATATAAAAATGATTGGATTTTATTCGGGGGGGGGGTAAAACCCGGAAAATAATGGGAAAACAGAGAATGTTCAGGCGAACGGGATTCCTGAAAAAACATACCAATTCAGAAGGAAAAAACTCGAAATACGACATACGAGAGAAGAATTTATAACATTTTTTAACACTTTTAATAGAAAATTAATAAAAATGGAATAAATATTTGCCACGTTGCCTGCTTGTAAAGAAGACGTTAGATGGTATAATAAAATAGCTGGCAAGAAGTTTGTAATTTCGACAAAAAGCATAATTGTCGGAGTAGAAATACGTTAGGATGAAGAAGAAACAAGTGGGGGACAAGATGAAGAGAAAGCAGGAGAAGCCGGCATATGACCGGATCGCTGCCGGAGAGCGGCTGCGCTGTCGGAGGCTTGAGCTCGGCTGGAGCAGGGAGCTGGTGGCAGAACGGCTCGGTGTCGTCAATAAATATTATGCGGATATCGAGCGGGGAACCTGCGGCATGAGTGTGGAAACACTGATTAACCTGTCCCGCTTGTATGGAGTGAGTCTGGATACGCTGATTTATGGCGAGAAAGAGAAAAAATCCGCAGTCAGTCAGGAAGAACAGTTGATGCGCGGACTCAACGGGATGCCTCAGAGTGTACAGGATTACTGCCTGCGGATGCTGTGGCTGTTTGCCGACGGACTTCGGGCAGCACAGGCGGAGGCTGCAGCAGAATGCGAGACAGTACCGGAGACCATAAAAAGCAGTTCGGACAGCAAAAAAAACTCCGGAAGTGAGGCCTGAGATGCCGGAGAAGAAAAATCAGTACATAGATATTCACTGTCATATTTTGCCGGAGGTGGATGACGGCGCGAGAAATCTGGAAGAGAGCCTGGCGATGCTGCGCCAGGAAGTAAAACAGGGCGTTGCAGCAGTTATCCTGACTCCGCATCAGAAACCGAACAGACGCAGCATTACCGCTGCTTCCGCACTGGAACGGACACAGAAGCTGCAGCAGGCTGCGAAAGAAAACGGAATCGACATCAGACTTTACAGCGGCGGTGAGATTTTTTGCTGCATGGATACCATTGAGCTGTTAAAACAGGGCAAGGCGGGAACCCTTGCCGGATCAGATTATATTCTGACAGAATTTTCACCGGACGAAGAATGGGCGTACATCCGGAACTGCCTGTATGACCTGCTCTGCGAGGGCTACCGTCCGATTGTCGCGCATACCGAGCGCTATCGGAACGTGGTAAAAGATTTCAACCGGGTCGAAGAATTAAAGGACATGGGCTGCCGGATCCAGATCAACGCAGGAGAACTGCCGGGACTGCTGGGCGGACAGCTAAAGCGCACAGCACGCAGCCTGATAAAAGAAGAGCTTGCAGATCTGATCGGAACGGACGCCCACAGAGCAGAGGGAGACCGGTCTGTATCGATGGCGGAAGGAGCCTCATGGCTGCAAAGACACTGCAGCCCGGAATATGCGGCACGTCTGCTCTACAAAAACGCAGCACACATTCTGGACAATACAGATATGGAAGACATCGAATAGAAAAAGGGGAACGAGACATGGAAAATCAAAACCAGAGAAGCAACGAGGAAACCGAAATCGATCTGGCAGAACTTTTTTGGGTACTCTGGAGAAAGCTTCCGTTGATGATTGCAGTGGGAATGTTTACAGCACTTCTGGCCTTTGGGGGAAGCAAATTTCTGATGACGCCCACGTATCAGTCTGTAACAAAGATCTATATTCTGAATAAACAGGACAACAGCAGTGCAAATGTAACCTACAATGACCTACAGGCAGGCACGCAGCTGGTTAAGGACTATTCAGAGCTGATCAAAAGCCGTTTTGTACTGGAAGCGGTAATCGAGCAGTTGAATCTGCCGTTAAGTTATGAGAAGCTAAGCCGTAAGGTTACAGTGAGCACACCCGCGGACACCCGAGTGATCTCCATTGCGGTGACGGACAGCAATCCGGTTACGGCGATGAAAATTGCTAATGCAATCCGTGAAACAGCCTCGACCCATATCCGCAACGTTATGGATATCGAAGCAGTGAATATCGTAGAAACAGCAAACGTACCGACCCATAAGGCGAGCCCCTCCGCCGGAAAGAACACGGTGCTGGGCGGAATGCTTGGTATCCTGATTGTAGCAGCCATCGTCATCCTTTCCCACCTGATGAACGATACGATTCAGACGGAAGAGGATGTGGAAAAATATCTTGGAATTTCCACCCTTGCGATGATTCCGCTGAATGAAGCTGACAGCAAGAAGAAAAAGAAAAAATATAAAAAACAGGCGACAAGCGGAAAGTGAGGTGACAGGGAAATATGCAGAACGTAGTAATTCGCTCCATTGAGCGTCTGGATTTCAGAACAAAAGAAGCCTATAAAACATTGCGTACCAATCTGAGCTTTGCAGGAAAAAATGTTAAAGTGATTTCCCTGACCAGCTGTACGCCAAATGAAGGAAAGACAAGCGTTTCCTTCCAGTTATGTCTGTCCCTTGCAGAAAGCGGCAAGAAGACGATCCTGGTTGACGCAGACCTGCGCAAATCCGTACTGCGGGGCCGTTACAAAGCAAACCGTGAAAAATACGGACTGTCCCATTATCTGAGCGGACAGATGGAGCTGGACGATGTATGCTGCAGAACCAACGTCAACAATTTCGATATTATTTTTGCAGGACCGATACCGCCCAACCCCAGCGAGCTTCTGGGAGGCGATGCGTTCAAAAATATGCTGGAGGTGCTGCGGATGAAATACGATTATGTCATCGTAGATACCCCGCCCCTTGGCAGTGTCATCGACGGCGCGGTTGTAGGTGCGATCTGCGATGGAACGGTACTCGTTGTCGAAAGCGGAGCCATCAGCTACAAATTTGCCCAGAATGTAAAAGAACAGCTGGACAAGGTAGGCTGCCGGATTCTTGGATGCGTCCTGAACAAGGTCAACACCAAAAAGAATCCTTATTATGGAAAATATTATGGCTATTACTATGGCAGCTATTACGGCTACGGACAGGATGGTGCAGACGAAGCACAGGACGAGCTGCCGCTGGATGCAGGCTCCAAAACCGACGCGACAGCTGCTGAGACAGAAACTGCTGTACCGGAACAGAACACGGGAGAAAAGGAGGATGCGAAGTGAGTACAAAGGGTCTGACCATCGGATTTTTTATTGCAGATGCAGCTTTAATTGCGGTTTGCGCATTCTTCTACTTACAAATGGACCGGATAGCGCCGGTCATCACACTGCCGGATACCGAGCAGACCTATACAACCGGTACAGATACCGATCAGCTGCTGGAAGGCGTAACCGCTTACGATTCCCATGACGGGGATGTGACAGCCTCCTTACTGATTGAAAAGGTGACAGAGACCGGAAATGGCGAAGTGATCGTAACCTATGCAGCTATGGATTCGTCCAATAACGTGGCAGAACTGTCACGGATTTTGAAGACTGCGGGACATCCTGCATCGAACCCTGAGGACTAAAATACATGGGAAGGAACCGGTTAAAAAGACTGAAATTTCATAGTCAGCTATGTGTTGCAACACTGACGATTGTTCTGTTTGCAGGATATGTCAGAATAAGTGGTTCCATTCTGAATGCACTGATTGCTGCAGCAATCGCTCTGGCCTGCTGCATTGTCCTGAAAGGTACGGATGTCGGAATCCGCAGCGTCAAGGATCTGATCCGGAGAAATCTCCCGGCAGTACTTGTTCCGGCACTTACTGTTTTCAGAACGCAATGGGGACTGAAAACAGTTTTTATGGCATTGCTTTTGGGAGTTGTACTGCTTTTTGTCTGGAGTTTTTTGGCAAAGTGCTGGATATGCCATGAAGTGACGCCTGGCTGGACGTTGCTGATCTACGACAGCGAAGAGAACCTGCTGCGGGCGGATGCAATTGCCAAAAGCAGACCGGATCTGATAGAAAACGCAGGAACCTATCGTTATCGCGGCAAACAGGATACGCCTTCGGAGTCGGGAGCGAGCAGCCGCATCGATTTAGCGGAAATCGATCATCTGGTGCGGGTATTTCGAATCCCGCAGATGGTAATCTGCATGGAACATGGCGAAGAGGTGCAGAAATACTGCCGGGAAAACGGAATTCTTGCATTCCTGCCGGAAGATGTAGAAACAAATGGAACCCTCCTTTATCCGGATAAAATCCGATGCGTCAGACCGAAGCTGCAGAAATGAACTGGTGAAAACGGGGTAGAGAACAAATGATCAGTATCGTTGTGCCTGTATACAATGCAGAAAAATATATTGCGACTACAATTGAAATGGTACAGCGCCAGACCTATACGGACTGGGAGCTGATTTTGGTGGATGACTGCTCGAAGGATCACAGCGTGGATGTAATGAAAAGCTGTATTGGAGCAAATTCGGACAAAATTCGTCTTATCCAAAAAGAAGTCAACGAGGGTGCCGCGATGGCACGCAATACGGGAATCGATGCAGCACGTGGCAGATATATCGCTTTTCTGGATGCAGACGACATCTGGTATCCGGGAAAATTGGAAAAGGAACTCGCTTTTCTGGAAAAGCATGATGCAGCCTTTGTGTTTTCGTCTTATGAATTCGGAGATGAAGACGGCGTCCCGACCGGAAAAGCAGTCCATGTACCAAAAACCTTAACCTATCGACAGGCACTGAGCCGTACAGTTATTTTTACCTCAACGGTTCTTCTGGATACACAACAAACCGGGAAAGAGCTGATTCACATGCCGAAAATCGGCAGCGAGGATACAGCAACCTGGTGGAAAATTTTAAAAGCGGGCTTCACAGCCTATGGTCTGGATGAATCCCTTGCGATATACCGCAGACCGCCCCAGTCCCTGTCCTCTAACAAAGGAACGGCAGTGAAACGGATCTGGAACCTGTACCGGACAGAAGCAAAGATGTCCGTTGCAACAGCGTTTATCTACATGTTCTTCTGGGCATGGAGGGCAACGGTGCGCAGAGTGGTGGCGGACACGATCCGCAGCCATGTGGAATCCGTCAAACGGTTTGTAACGCTGGAATTATCGCTGGTGGGACTGATCGTACAGACCTTACTGTTCGCACATGTCTGGTTCCAATGGTATTACCCTTTGATCAGCAGCTTCCGGTTCAGCCAGGAAGGTTTTGCGTTCGGTACGGGCTTAAAGCTTTATTTCAGAGGACATTTACTGATCCTTGCAGTTTATCTGGTTGTCCTGCTTTTTTTAAGCAAGATCATGGGAGCCCTGAAAACCGGTTATCTTAAACCGGCAAACATCTTTGCTTCTCAGATGACTGCGCTGGTCATTACCAATATTGTGATTTACTTCCAGCTCTCTCTGATGAGAAACTGGCTGATCCCCGGAGAAATTATGGCATTTCTTACGGTGGTACAGATTGTTGTAGCGGGTATCTGGTCGTATTTGAGTAACTGGATTTATCTGTCTGTATTTCCTCCGATCGAAACGCTTGCAATCGAAGGAGAAGAAAGTATCAATTCCGTGGTTCGTGCATTTGATACCAGACGGGATCGGTTCAAAATCATGAGAACCCTGAAATTGCAGGACAACAATCTGGAAGAAATTAAGGAAGAATGCCTGCGCTGGTACGGTGCTGTTATTCTGGGATTGATGGAAGAATCGATCCGAAGAGAGCTGCTGGAATTTTGCTACAGCCATTATATCCGGGTTTATCTTTCACCGGATATACCGGATATTCTGATGCAGGGAACGGAAACGATGGATCTGTTTGATACGCCGCTTCTGGAGCTGAAGGAATATCCGATCAGCTGGGAAATGCGAGTCCTCAAAAGACTGACAGACCTGGTGATTTCAGGCGGACTGATGCTTTTGCTTTCCCCGATCCTTCTGGTTCGGATTCTGTACGGCAAAGCAGTCTGCGGCGCTGTTTTTGAAAAACAGGAGTGTACAACAAAGGGTGGCAAATCCTTTTTCTTACATACATTTGTCAGGAAAGACGGAAAGACAACCTGGATGACATCCTTGCCGATGCTCTGGGATGTTTTCCGGGGAAAAATGTCTGTTGTCGGTCCGCGTCCGTTGACCAAAAAGGAAATGGATGCGCTGATTAAGGAAAATCCCAGATATTTTTATCGCCTGAGATTGCAGGCAGGTCTGACCGGCTATGCACAGGTTTATGGTAAAAAAACGTCCGCACAGGAAGACCTGCTGAAGCTGGATTTGATTTATATTCAGCATTTTTCAGCACTGATGGACATGAAACTGATGTTGCTTTCTCTGCAGGGAGAAAGTCGGCAGTAATAGCTTCAGGGTGGAGGTAGTGGTTGACAATGAAAAAAATGAAACATGACGTACCGACCAGACTGGTCAAAGTGTTAATTCTGATTCTCATGATGGTTGCGTTTGGCTTTGTATGGTATGGATATTATGCCGCACGGGCACAGGTACATTATTATCGCAGGGGCGACTGGGTCGTGATCCTGCTGTTTGGAATCCTTTACTACGGATTCTGCAGATCCTATGACGCGTTCCATATTTCTATCAGTCCGATTTCTGAGATTATTTACAGCCAGACGCTGGCACTGATCATTTCCGATTTTATCATGTATGTGGTTATCTGGCTTTTGTCCCTGTACATGCCGAATGCCGTGCCGCTTCTGATTACATTTGGGGTGCAGTTTTTGATTTCGGTGCTGTGGACTTTTCTGGCACATCAGTGGTACTTCCACAATTTCCGGCCGGGAAGGACAGCCGTGATCTATGACCTGCGTGAGGGCATGGAATCTCTGGTCGGCGAGTACGGAATGGAGAAAAAGTTCCATATCGAAAAGGTACTCGGCGTAGAAGAATGCCTTGCAAAGCTCTCCGTACTGGATGAAATGGATACCGTATTTTTATCCGGCATCCACAGCCATGAAAGAAACATTATTTTAAAATATTGTATGTATCAGGATATTCAGGTTTATGTGATTCCGAGAATCGGCGACGTTATCATGGGCGGAGCCAAGAAGGTTCACATGTTCCACCTCCCGATGCTGCGCATCGACAGATACCGTCCGATTCCGGAATATACCATTGCAAAAAGAGCATTCGACATTCTGTTTTCCGGAATCGCAATTGTTATTGCATCGCCTTTTATGCTGGTAACCGCAATCGCGATTAAGAGCGACGGAGGACCGGCTCTCTATAAACAGAAGCGCCTGACCAAGGACGGAAAGGAATTCAACGTCCTGAAGTTCCGCAGCATGCGCGTCGACGCCGAAAAAGACGGCGTTGCCCGCTTGAGCACCGGCGACAAGGACGACCGTATCACACCGGTTGGCAAGATCATCCGCAAGATCCGTTTTGACGAGCTGCCTCAGCTGTTCAACATCCTGCGCGGCGACATGAGCATCGTTGGTCCCAGACCGGAGCGCCCGGAGATCGCCAGACAGTATGAAGAGGAAATGCCCGAATTTCGGCTTCGCCTTCAGGCAAAGGCAGGCCTGACCGGCTACGCCCAGGTCTACGGCAAGTATAACACCACGCCGTATGACAAGCTGCTGATGGACTTAACCTACATCGGAACTCCCAGCCTGTGGGAAGATTTCAAAATCTGTCTTGCTACAGTAAAGATCCTGTTTATGCCGGAAAGCACCGAGGGAGTGGCTGAAGGTGCGACTACGGCAATGGGCGGAGAAAAGCACTGATTATCGATGATTTTGCACACTTTTGAATGCCATAAGTTGGAAGAAATTCCAGAGTGGAATCGGGAATAAACAAGCGAGTTACCGTAGCGTCAAAAAGGGTGCAATTTAGAGCGTAGTGGAGACCCAATGCAGCGGCACAAGACATAGCGGCTGTGTGTAGATCACACTGCTGAGGACGATTAGTAGAGCTTTATAAGGAATAAACGGCTCAGACTCTTTGAGATTGAGTCTGGACTGTAATCTTTGATATGCGGAGAGGAAAAGAAGATGGAAAAGAAACAAGAGCCCATTCGTGTGCTTCAGATTGTTGGTCGCATGGACCGCGGCGGGATAGAAACCATGATCATGAACCTCTATCGTAACATTGATAGAAATAAGGTCCAATTTGATTTTTTGGCGCATTATGGAAGAAAAGCAGTTTATAATGATGAGATTCGTCGTATGGGAGGTCGGATATATGAAATGCCGGCATTAAAGGATGATACCCACGTCTATTATTGGAGACTGTTTTCGTATATTCGTGCGCTGAATCACTTCTTCAAAGAACATAAAGAGTACAGGGTTATTCACGGTCACATGACTAATACAGCATCTATTTATATGCCCATTGCAAAGAAGCATGGAGTGACATGTCGGATTGCACATAGCCATAACACACATGGAAAAGCGGGCTTACTTGGGGCTGTAACGGATATTCTTCAGCGGCCAATTTATAAAAATGCAACGGATTGGTTTGCGTGTTCAAAAGCGGCGGCATACTGGTTCTACCCTAAAGAGGAGGTCGATGCAGGAAAAGTTACAGTTCTTGCAAACGCAGTTGATGCGGACAAGTTTAGATATAGTGCGGCAAAGCGAAAAGAAATGCGGGAAACATTAGGAGTCGATGGTAAGATAGTAATCGGTTGTGTAGCAAGATTTCGCCCTGAAAAGAACCATATGTTCTTGATTGATGTGCTGCAGGAGATACTTAAAACAGAGCCAAACGCCGTTCTCATGTTTGCGGGAGAGGGGCCGGCTGAACAGGACGTAAAAAAACATGCAATGGAGTTGGGAATTGAGGACAAAGTACTATTCCTTGGAATGAGAACAGATATTCCTGATGTTCTTCAAGCGATGGATGTTTTTACGTTAGCTTCTCTTTGGGAGGGGTTGCCGGTTACCGGAATTGAAGCACAGGCAGCAGGTCTTTACTGTGTGGTGTCTGATGGTGTGACGGATGAAATGAACGCTATTGACATGGTGCAATATATACCGTTGAGTGAACCCAAACGAGTATGGGCGGATGCGTTGCTTTCTGCCGCTCAAAAGAAGCGGCAAGACACTTACGAAAAAATCAAAAGTTCTGGCTATGATATTCATACAACTGCGCCGTGGCTCCAGAATTTTTATATCCAAAAGCATAATGAGGGATTAAAGAAAGAATGAAAGTTGGAATTTTAACGCATTATAATGTGTCCAGTCATGGTGCACTGCTTCAAATGTATGGGTTAAAAAAAGCACTTGAGGAGTTTGGACATGAAGTTTTTATACTAACATACACAAGAAATCTTGACTTTATTGATGAGGCAACAAAAAAACGATTCAGTGCGAGTATTAAGAATATCCCATACTATCTATCTTCCTATATGGGAGAAGATGGACTTGGATGTCTCTTTTACCAGTTTAAGAAGCAGCAGGTGCTCAAAAAGTTCCGTGAGGACAATTTCAAAATGCTGCCCTATACAGAATCAGCACAGTTGGACTGTGTAATTGTAGGCGCAGATGAGGTGTTTTCGCTGGAAAATGGCGTTAATTTTGTGATGTTTGGCCATGGCATCACGTCGCCTGGGCTTGTGGCATATGCGCCCAGTGCTGGACAAACAGACCTTGCCCGCGTGGAGAAATTTGGCTGCAAGGAGCTTCTGGCTTCCGGTTTTGGAAAATTCACGGCACTTTCTGCGCGTGATGTAGGAACACAGCAGTTGCTCCACGAGCTTACCGGCAAGGATGCTCCGATTGTCTGCGACCCGGCTCTGCTGTATCCTTTCCCACATCCTGTTAAGGAGAAGAAGAAGTACATCGTTGTTTATTCCTACCAGTCCAATTTCAAGGATAAGGTGAGGAATTGTGCAATCCGGGCATACGCAAAGAAAAATGGATGTGAGATTTGGTCTGTTGGCGTTTACTACAAATGGTGCGATAAGAAGATCAACTGTGACCCGCTTGAGATGATCCGCATTTTTGCAAATGCACAGGCGGTGATTACAGACACGTTCCATGGCACTATCACATCCTACATTGCACATACGCCGATGGCTGTTTTTGTGCGCAGCAACAACAGTGTTAAACTGGAGCATCTGCTACAGATGATTGGCATTGAAAACAGAAAGGTGACGACCAGTGAAATGTTGGAAGCCGTTCTCAATACGCCGGTGGATTTTGATAGACTGGACAGGAATGTAGAAGATTTGCGTAGCAACGGAATAAAGTATCTTGAGCAGTCTCTTATGGAACGGGAAGGAAACAGATGAAACTATTATATATTGCATTCAAGGACTTTTCAAACCTCCACTTTGGAGCAAACGCCAAAGTGCTGTCTCAGTGCAGAGCATTTGAGGAGTATGGCTATGAAGTGGAATTGGTCGGGAGAAAAGGGGTGGACACTGTAGTGATCAGCCCCAGCGGGGAATCTTCGGTTATTTTTCGCGGTGATGGCATACTAAAAAATCCAAAGTTGAGGAATCTACGGGCAAAACACAACCAGATGAAAGCAGTGTGCAGGCATATCGCAGAAAAACAATATGATGCTTGCTACATTCGTTATGATTTTTCTGATGCCGCATTCATCAAAATGCTGCGATGCATCGATCAGCACTGCGGAAAAGTGGCATTGGAACTTCCAACATATCCCTATGAAGCAGAAAACAGTATCGGGGTATTGAATAAGATCAAAATGCAGATCGACCTTCACTATCGCAAAGAGCTGAAGAAGTATATTGACTTTATCGTCACATTCTACGAAGGGCATAAGGAGCTGTTTGGTATTCCGGTCGAGGTGATCCCAAACGGGTTTGACTTTTCCACGATGGAAATGGTTCACACCAAGCTGCCTGAGGACGCAATCCACATCATTGCAGTTTCGTCTATGCGTGAATGGCATGGATATGAGCGTATGATTGAGGGTTTGCATAACTACTACGCAAAAAACGGAAGCGAAAATTTTATTCTACATTTGGTCGGTAATGGCCGTGAATACGGAAAATACAAAGAGCTTGCCGAAAAGTACGGGCTTCAGTCTCATGTGGTCATGGAAGGCGCAATGCACGGCGAAAAGCTGGATGCTCTGTATGAAAAGTGTGCACTAGGCGTTGATTCACTCGCACGCCATCGCAGCGGTATCAGCGTTCTTAGCTCATTGAAAAGCCGAGAGTACGGCGCAAAAGGCATTCCAATTATAAACTCATGTAAGATTGATATTATTGATGCTGACTTCCCGTATATGCTTCAGGTTCCGGCAGACGAAAGCCCAATCGACATGGAGAAGGTGTCAGAATTTTTTAAGGCATGCTACAAAACAGGAAAAACACGCGAAAAAGTTGCCAGTAATATCCGTGATTACATTTCACATAAGAGCAGTATGAAGGCAACGCTGTATTCTGTGGTGAATAAATTGGAATGCAGGGAAAAATAAATTACTCAGATAGAGGGGAAACAATGAAACTTATAAAACATAATTTTATCTTTCTTTGTGTTGAGATACTTCTCCTTATCTCTGTACTTTATGTTCCAACTCAAATTATGCCGCAGGCGTGTATTATCGTTGCAGATGTTTTTGTTGTGCTGACAATGTTCAGGATTATCAGGGATGGCTTCAAGGATATTCCGGTATTCTTTTTTAACATCACATACTGGATCTTTGTGCTGGGCGGATGTACGACATCGATAATTAAAACAGGCAAAGTGTCAAATTATATTTCGGTCTCCTTGACAGAAGGGCAATTGAATTTAGCCTGCGGAATAGCGTTATTTGGAATAGCCTGTTTGGACATTGTCTATTTTTTAGTCAGTGATAATAATTTTGCCCCTTTGATAGAGAAAAAAAAGACTGCCGTCCCTTCCAAGTTGCAAAAACAAGTTGTGGTAGTCATCTTTGCAGTAGCAGCGGTGTGTAAATGCGCAATGGCATTTGAGTCGATGACATATTCGACTGTGTACGGATATGTTTCTTTGTATACACGCGAATCCTCTAATCTCCCGAGTGTTATCCGATATTTTGGTGCATTTTTTTACTTTTCCCTTATGTTGTTGCTGTCCTGTGATTTTTCCAAGAGATCGACTTACGCTGCCTTTGGAATAACAGCATTGATTGAAGGAATGATCTTAAATTCGGGCGACAGAGGCGAAGCAGTCTGCGGGATTCTTATCCTTATAATCTATACTATTTTCAGGTGCAGGAGAGATCCGAATTTTTTGATTCATAAAAAATTAGCGATTGTTGGGATTTGCTGTTCACTTCCTTTTGCGGCATTTGCTCTACAGATTATCAAGTATACGCGCGTTGGAAATGCTGCAGATATCAATTTTTGGGACGGTTTTTTTGAATTCTTTGAGTCGCAGGGCGTTTCAATCAACATCATTTCAAATGAAATAAAGTACCGTAATGAGATTTCCCAAATTGGCGGGTATACGTTTGTTATCAAGCAGATTGTCTCTTACTTGCAGCAGAATGTCTTGTTCCGTACTCTTTTTGGGTTCAAAAAAATAGTCGGCAATACGGTGGAAATGGCGATGAGCGGATCGTCTCTTGGTTCGACAATAATGTATATCATTTTGCCGAGCAGTTACCTTCGAGGAATTGGATGTGGCACTTGTTATTTAGCGGAGCTTTATCAAGACGCATCTTGGATAGGGCTCATTTTGGGCAGCGTTGTTATAGCACTCCTCTTGAACTGGATCAAAAAAGTTGATCGAGTGGGCTGGATTGTGTCTGCAATGATGATGAATTGTATGCGCATTGTTCTTGTGTTGCCCAGAGGAGCTTTTTTCAAATGGTTGACCGAAATTCTGTCGGTTCCGAATTTAATGCTGCTTTTGCTGATACTCTTTTTGGGGTATGTATCTGAAAGAAAGGAGATTGTGGTATGAAGCGTGCAATGATTCTATTTGCGAAAGGATTTCCGTATAATGTTAGTGAGCCGTTTTTGGAAAAGGAATACCCCAAATATGGAACATACTTTGATCATGTATTGGTGGTAACTGGCTGCAAAAAAGGAGAAAAACCGACAAGACAGGTCGAAGATGATACACTGGAATTTATCAATGACTACACATTGAGCGGGGATGTGTGTTCGATACTTCAGGCTGTTCCTCTGATGTTGAGCGACCGGATGTTCTACCGTGAGATCGCTCAGCTCGTCAGGGAAAAACGGTTTACCTTTGGTCGACTCCGACAGCTATTTTCGGTTTCCCTGTGTGGAAACCATAGAGCACTTCAGGCACGGAAGTGGATGCGCTGCCACCCGGAATATCAAGTGGATGTGATATACAGCTATTGGCTCCAGATCACAGCATATGCGGCAGTCCGCCTGAAGCAGCTCGAAAAACTGGATGATGCATTTTCCATTTCGAGAACACATAGATTTGACCTGTATGAGGAGCGAATCAAGTCGAACTATCTGCCTTTTCAGGGGCAGTTAGTCGAACGGCTTGACGAAATAGCATCTATTTCGCTGGATGGCAAACAGTATCTCGAAAGCAAGTATGGTACAAACCATAATATCTCCATCTGTCATCTGGGAGCACAGGACAGGGGAATAACCAACCCGATATCTGCCCGAAATACGCTTCGCATCGTGTCATGTGCACGTGCAGTTCCTGTCAAGCGACTTGACAGGATCGTAGAAACCTTAAAGGAGATCAAGAACATTTCCGTTGAGTGGACACATATTGGAGGGGGAGAGTGCCTAGACTCCATCCGGGAGGCTGTCTGCGAACTGCCGGATAATATCCATGTGAAGTTGACAGGAACTGTTTTGAACGATAAAGTCTATCAAATTTACTCGACCGAGCCGTTCCATGTGTTTGTGAATGTCAGCAAATCGGAGGGTGTTCCTGTCTCAATTATGGAGGCTATGAGCTTTTCCATCCCTGTAGTTGCGACGTCAGTTGGAGGAACAGCAGAGTTGGTCGATGAAGGGAAAAACGGGTTCCTGCTGGATGAGAATTTTCGTACGGAAGAACTCGTTGCTTTGCTCTACAGATTTTATAAAATGCCGGAAGAAGAGTATGTAAGGTACAGAATGGATGCCAGAAGCAAATTCATGGATCAGTATGATGCAGAACGCAATTATGCCGAGTTTGTCAGAGGACTGGCAGAAAAGACGGGGAAAAAGATATGATTAAAATAGCCACCATCACAACACATGGCGCACTGAATTATGGTGCAGTCTTGCAGGCGTATGCGCTGAGTACATATTTGAACGGGGCGGGGTATCACTGCGAGATACTGGATTATCGTCCGAACTATGTGAAAGAGTCTTACCGACTCATAAAAGCACCGCACAGTCCTTCGGGGGTGCTGCTGGCGGGTTTCCAGGCACTGCATTATCAGGAAAGAAAAACGCGGAAGCAGCGTTTTGAGCAGTTCCAAAAAGAATATCTGCGCACTACATACGAAAAAGCGACCCAGCGAGAAGAACTTACTGCTCTGGCAAACGAGTTCGATCTGCTGATTTGCGGAAGTGACCAGATCTGGAACCCGAAGTTGCATCATTTCGATGAGGCTTATTTCTTATCATATCCCGAAATAACCGCAAAGCGGATGGCGTATGCGGCAAGCTTTGGACAGGATTCTCTGGATGATGACAGTAAAAAAGAGATCGCAAGAAGGATTGCCAGGATCGAGCGCTTTGGCTGCCGGGAGTTCAGCGCAAAAAAAATCGTGGAAGAACTGAGCGGCAGAGATGCAGAGATGGTGCTTGACCCCGTTTTTCTCCTTTCGGCAGAAACATGGCGCAGCGTTAAGAAAGTGTTTGAGCACAAGGATGAAAACTATATCTTAGGATATTTCTTGTCAAACCCAGGGCATTCCATTAAGGCAGCCTGTAACTATGCGCAGAAAACAGGTAGTAAGTTGTATTCCATCGGTTTTTCACCGCGAGATGTCGGCAATGGTGCGATCAACTGTTACGACCTAGGACCGCAGGAGTTTTTGTCTGCGGTCGATGATGCTGAAACGGTCGTAACAAATTCATTCCATGCGACTGCGTTTTCCATTATCTTTCACAAACAATTCTTTACCCGCATAAGCAGTGGCACTGGCTCTCGAAACGACCGGATGTTGTCCCTGCTGAAGCAACTTGGTTTGGAAGATCGGATATTCACGGATGAAACTGCGGAAAAAATTGACTTTACCCGCCAAATTGACTATAAAGCAGTCGAAAAAAAACTAAAGGAACTGATTGCTCACTCGGAAGCGTTCCTGAACAGTTCTATCGAAGAGATAACGGCTCAGGGTGCAAAAAAATCCTGCATCACGCACGCTCCCTGCACAGCGTGTGGTGCCTGCGTGTCAAGTTGTCCCGTCGGCTGCATTGAGATCCGGAAAAACAGCGAGGGCTGTTATATGCCTTTTGTTGATGAAGCACGATGCATCGGCTGTGGTGCCTGTTCTCGCATTTGCCCAGCAACCCAACGTCTCCCGGGAAAAGACTGGAAAGAGGGAACCTACTACGCGATGTGGGCAAAAAACCCTGCAGAGAGGCAGAAGGGTTCGTCTGGAGGAATTTTCGGACTGCTGGCAGATGAGGTGCTGAAGCAAAACGGTGTCGTATTCGGTACCGCATTTTCAGACGACTATAAGTCGGTTTATGTCACAAGTACGGAACAGGTTTCGCTGGAAGCTCTGAAAAAATCAAAGTATGTTGAAGGAAAGACCGGAACTGTATTCAAAGACGTAAAAAGATGTCTGGAACAGGGGAAACACGTCCTGTATTGTGGAACGTCCTGCCAGATCGACGGATTGAAGAACTATCTTAAAAAGCCTTACCCGAACCTCGTGACCTGTGATTTTCTGTGTCTCGGTGTCTCCGCGGCCGGACTCTACGAGAAATATGTTTCTGACCTTGAACGGTCGTATGGAAAGATAAGAGGGCTGTCTTTCCGCTCCAAGTATTACGGCTGGAAGTCCTACTGCATCGTTGCAGATCTTGAAAATGGAAAACAGTATGTCAAGACAAGATTTCAGGACCCGTACCTGCGGATGTTCTTTGAAAATGCCGGTCTGAGAGAGAACTGTTTCACCTGCCACAGGCTGGAACACAGCAATGCTGATATCACAATCGGTGACTATTGGGGTGTTAAAAACTCTCCGGAGATACCGGATACCAACGAGGGTATCTCTCTGATCGGGGTGCATACAGAGATCGGGCAGGAAATGGTGTCGTCTATCCGGAAAAACTGCGAAGCGTTCCCGCTTGAACAGAGCAAGTACGAATACGCCTATATGCGGCACCCTTACTCCATGACAAATCAAAAGACCCGGCTGAGAAAGCTTTATCAGACCGAAAGTCTGTTCACGCTCCGCGTGACAAAAAAGGTCGCTTTGAAAGGCGTGATATACAAGCTGCGTGCCCAGATGCAAAGGGATAAGATCAAACAGAACAGAGGAAAACGATAATGGGCAAAACAACAGGAAGTCAATCCTTCATCAAGAACTTTTTTGTACTGGGATTTGGCTCTTTTATCTATCTGATCATTGGCCTAATCGGAACACCGGTCATAACAAGACTGGTAGACCCCGCAGAGTATGGCTATATGTCCATGTTCACAGTGTATAGTAATATTGGACTGATGTTCTGCGGGCTTGGACTCGACCAGACGTTGGTTCGCTATTTTTACCACAGAGACGATCTGGACTATAAGCGCACGATACTGTTTGAGTGCATGAGCACACCTATGATCCTGTGTGTTGTCTTAGGCCTGTTGATCCTCCCGGCTGCCCTTTTCACCAATACGATGGGCTGGACGAGCCAGCCGATCTCGGAGCTGGTGCTGTTGGAGATCAACGTTTTTGTTCTGGTGGTACATCGCTACGCTATCCTTTTACTGCGTCTTCGGTATCATACAAAACAGTATTCAACGATCAATATCATTCAGAAAGCGACCTATCTTATCATTGCGGTCGCTTTGGTCGTGTGGTTGAAGGACTATTACTTTTACATCCTTGCGGTCTCAACGATCCTGAGTACCTTGATCGCAACGGTATGCGCTGTGCTGTTGGAAAAGGAAGTGTGGGACTTCCGCGCTCTGTCCCGGGAAAACTGGATCCCGCAGAAGGAACTGCTTTCCTATAGCATCCCCATTATGCTTTCGAGCGGTATCACGATGATCTTCAATGCCTTGGACAAGCTGTTCTTGAACCATTTCTGCACCTTGACGGATGTGGGCGTGTACACCAGTGCAATGAATCTGATGGCTGTTTTTACGATTATAAGAACAACATTCAATGCCCTGTGGATGCCAACAGCGGTAGAACATTACGAGAAGGAACCGGATGATAAAGCGTTTTATCAAAGAGGAAATGCCTTTATTGTTGTGCTGATGATTTCGTTTGGTGCAGGGGTGATCCTTTGCAAAGACTTGTTTGTAATGCTGCTGGGAAATAAGTATCAGGAAGCAGCGCAGATCATTCCGTTTTTGATGTTTGAGCCGATCATGTACACGATATCGGAGACAACAGCCACGGGCATCGTTGTTCAAAAGAAATCGAAATATCAGATGTTGATCGCAGGCGTTTCCTGCATCACAAATTTCTTTGGCAATTGGCTTCTGACCCCGCTTATGGGAGCGCGTGGAGCAGCATTGTCCACGGGTGTTTCTTATATCGTGTTTTTCGCTATGCGAACGGTGCTTGCAAATAAGGTGTTTTATGTTGACTACCATCTGAAAAAATTCATGCTGGTCTCACTCACATTGCTCCTATTCGCATATTACGGAAGCACGCACTTTTTCTCTTTGATTCAGGTTCTGATGTGCGCGGGCGTACTTTTAGTCACACTGTTTTGCTACCGTCAATATCTGTCTGACGCAGTAAGTTATGCTGGAAGTATGCTGAAAGTCATTCAAAATAAAAGGAAATAACCATTGGAGGAAAAGAATATGAAAATTGCAGTTGCAGGTACTGGTTATGTCGGTTTGTCCATTGCTACGCTGCTGTCGCAGCATCACGAGGTCATGGCAGTGGACATTATTCCGGAGAAGGTTGAACTTATTAACCACAAGAAATCCCCGATTCAGGACGAGTACATTGAAAAATACCTGGCAGAAAAGGACTTAAATCTGACTGCCACACTTGATGCTGAAGCTGCCTACAAGGATGCGGATTTCGTTGTTATTGCAGCACCTACCAACTATGACAGCAAGAAAAACTTCTTTGATACCTCTGCAGTTGAAACGGTTATCAAGTTGGTGATCCAGTATAATCCTGATGCCATCATGGTCATCAAATCTACGATTCCTGTTGGCTTCACCGCTTCTGTACGTGAGAAGTACCACTGTGACAATATCATTTTCAGCCCAGAGTTCCTGCGAGAGTCTAAAGCTCTATACGACAATCTGTACCCCAGCCGTATCATTGTAGGCACTGATGTGGACAATGCACGCCTGGTGAAAGCCGCTAATACCTTCGCTGGTTTGTTGCAGGAAGGTGCTATCAAGGAAAATATTGATACCCTCATTATGGGCTTCACTGAGGCAGAGGCGGTCAAGCTGTTTGCCAATACATACCTTGCTCTGCGAGTTAGTTATTTTAACGAACTGGACACTTATGCAGAAATGAAGGGATTGGACACAAAGCAGATTATCGAGGGTGTTTGCCTGGATCCACGCATTGGCAGCCACTACAACAATCCCAGCTTCGGCTATGGTGGCTATTGCCTGCCCAAGGATACCAAGCAGCTCTTGGCTAACTATGCCGACGTCCCGGAAAACCTCATCGAAGCCATCGTGGAGTCTAACCGTACTCGCAAGGATTATATTGCCGACCGGGTGCTGGAAATTGCCGGTGCATACGAGGCAAATGAGGACTACGATCCCAGCAAAGAGCGCGATGTGGTGGTTGGCGTATACCGGCTGACCATGAAGTCTAACTCTGACAATTTCCGCCAGTCTTCCATTCAGGGCGTTATGAAGCGTATCAAGTCAAAGGGCGCAACAGTCATCATCTATGAGCCGACTCTGGAGAATGGAAGTACGTTCTTCGGTAGTGAAGTCGTAAATGACCTTGAAGAGTTCAAGAATCGCAGCCAAGCCATCATTGCCAACCGCTATGATAGCTGCTTGGATGATGTGCAGGACAAGGTCTACACACGCGACCTGTTCCGCAGAGACTAATACTTATCGCAGCCATGTGTTCCGCCACATGGCTGTGTTGCTCAAGTGTGCTACCTTTCCGTGGTGAGCAGCAGGCAACGAGAACCTATCTCGGCTAAAGCATATAATCGTCAATTCACTCTTTGGAGGAGGAAAAACTATAATGGGAAAATATTTTGGAACTGATGGCTTCCGTGGGGAGGCTGGAATTACTCTGACCGCTGACCATGCCTATAAGGTTGGTCGTTTTCTGGGCTGGTATTACAACGCTCTGCGCGAGCGCAACGGCAACAATGAGCCTGCCCGTATCGTCATCGGTAAGGATACCCGCCGCAGCTCCTATATGTTCGAGTATAGTCTGGTCGCAGGCCTGACCGCATCCGGTGCAGATGCCTATCTGCTCCACGTCACCACTACGCCCAGTGTTGCCTACATTGCCCGGGTGGATGATTTTGATTGCGGCATCATGATCTCTGCCAGCCACAACCCCTACTACGACAACGGCATCAAGCTGATCGACTGCTACGGTGAAAAAATGCCTGAGGAAACTCTGCTGCTGGTAGAGGACTACATTGACGGAAAACTCCATGTGTTCGATAAGGACTGGTCGGAGCTGCCTTTTGCTCACCGGGAGCATATCGGCTGCACGGTGGACTATGTGGCAGGCCGTAACCGCTATATGGGATACCTGATCTCTCTCGGTATCTACTCCTTCAAGGGCGTGAAGGTTGGTCTGGACTGTGCCAACGGCTCTAGCTGGAACATCGCCAAGTCTGTGTTTGATGCTCTGGGAGCAGATACCTATGTAATCAATGCACAGCCCAACGGCACCAACATCAACAACAATGCTGGCTCTACCCATATCGAGGGCTTGCAGAAGTTTGTAGTGGAGAAGGGTCTGGATGTTGGTTTCGCTTATGACGGCGATGCTGACCGTTGCCTGTGCGTGGATGAGAAGGGCAACGTTATCACCGGTGACCACATTCTGTACATCTACGGCTGCTATATGAAGGAGCGCGGAAAACTCATGACCAACACTGTGGTCACTACCGTCATGTCCAATTTTGGTCTGTATAAGGCTTTTGATGAGCAGGGTATCGGCTATGCTAAAACGGCTGTGGGCGACAAGTATGTCTACGAGTACATGGCGAAAAACGGCTGCCGTATCGGCGGCGAGCAGAGCGGTCATATCATCTTCAGCAAGTACGCCAGCACCGGTGATGGTATCCTGACCAGCCTGAAGATGATGGAAGTTATGCTGGCAAAGAAACTGCCTATGAGCAAGCTGGCTGAGCCTTTGAAGATTTACCCGCAGGTTCTGGAGAATATCCGTGTGACCGACAAGAAAGCCGCACAGGACGACGAAGCGGTGCAGGCAGCAGTCAAGGCTGTGGCGGAAGCGCTTGGTAACACCGGTCGTATTCTGGTGCGCGAGTCCGGCACGGAACCAGTGGTTCGTGTGATGGTGGAAGCCACCGACCACGATACCTGCCAGAAGTATGTGACACAGGTTGTGGAAACGATTAAGAGCAGAGGCTACGGAGCTTGAGTGCAAACCTGAAACGAGGATGTGGAATCCTGCTGGGTGCAGCTTTTATCATTCTTTCCATCTTGGCACTGTTGCCGGAGGCTGATGTAGACCATGATACAGGATACATTTCCTCAGAGCTGAATATCCAGGAAACCGTAGATGGAAGCGTGACCGGCACGAGCTATGTGAATCCGGATGGAGTAATCACAGAGGCTATTGACATGGACTATGCGACCGTGTGTAGAATGTGGGATGAAAACGGCCGAATTATAGAGGAACGTTATCTTGATGCAAACGGAGACCCAGTGGCAAGATATGGCGATTATTACGGGTTATCGTATGAATACGATGAAACGAGTACAGTAATCACATATCTTAATGCCGAAGGTAATCCAATAATACGCAGTGACGGATATTCTACTATTATCAGAACGCAGATTGACGGCATGGCTTCCGAGGATTTCTACTACGATTTGGACGGACAGCAGGTACAGTGCTCCGGTGGATACTATGGGCTTCATCATTGGTATAACTCTGATGGCCAGAATACTGGCATGACCTTTCTCGATAAAGACGGTCATGCGGTGTGTAGTTCATCTGGCTATGCAGGTGTGACATATCAGTGCAATATGGATGGAACGTTTGTCGGTCAGCAGTATTTTGACACAGAAGGGAATCCTGTGAGGTCTATGTTTGGTCAGTATGGCGAGTTATACCAGCGCAACGAGCAAGGATACATCAGCCAGATCACCTATCTTGACGCAGATGGCAACCCTGCCTCTACCAATGCAGGATATACTATCCTCAAACGTACCTACCATAGAGATGGCACAGCAGATACAGATATGTATTTTGATGCGGAGGGTAATCAAAAGGCATTGTCGAAAGGGCAGTATGGCATCAAACGCAGTGGCAAGGTGAATCTTTTGCTTGACAGAAACGGCAACGTTATGCTGTGTGTGGACAACCTTCTAAATGGCTTTCCGTGTATGGTAGTTATTTTGGGCTGCGTTGTCTGTTTGCTGATACTGATTCTGCCGAAAAAATGGAGCGTATTCCTTACGATTTCCTATGTGGGGTTCATCCTTTATGAAACACTGATGTTTCGGGAGTCGGGGGATGCAAGAACGAACTTTGTTCTATTTTCCTACGCTGGGAAGTTTTTGAAAGAGCAATCTGTGAGAGTGGGGGTTATCAATAACATCTGGCTGTTCATTCCACTTGGAACGGGACTATATAGGTGGTTTCAGAAGAAGTGGGTGTTGCTGATTCCCTTCGTGATGTCTGTGGCAATCGAAGCGACCCAGTATCTTACGGGACTTGGCATCGCAGAGTTCGATGATGTGTTTGGTAATACGATGGGCGGATGGATTGGCATTTTGGTGGCAAAGGGAATGTTGATACCTTACCGCTTTGTGGATACAGAGCAGGAGTTTCAGACTGTCGTCAAGGAACTTCGCCCATGAGAAAATCATGCCGTGTGGACAAACGAAACTTCAGGAGTTCACACGGTATATTTTGAAGGATGTCATATAGATTGTGATGGAAATAAAAAAGGATAATATGGGAGCGAAAAGAGCATATAAACCACGGAAGCCCGGCGGCGGTCGAAAGAAGCTGAAGCCGGAGTTCAATGCCGGAAAGAACCTGAAAGAGCAGATGGAAAGTGCTGTGGCGCTTTATGATTCTGAGATGTCCTTGCAGGCCATCGCCGATGAGCTGGGATTAAATCCAATCAAGGTACGGAAGCTACTCATCACGGCCGGTGTGTATGAGTCGGATGTGGCGGAGAAGGTGCAGTGCACTTTTGAAAAGTACCGGGAAACACAAGACTATAAAACCGCATTGCTATCAACCGCAGCAGCCCTTGACCTTTCCAAAGTATCCATTACCTCGTACCTGCCTTATAAAAAAGGCGTGTACTTTCCAGGTACAGAAAAAGAGAAGATTAGTGTTGGAGCAGAGCGACAGCGGAGATACAGAGCAATGAAGCGATGGAGGGCTGATCCGACAGAAGAAAACTTCTGGAGTGTAGTTGTGGCCTATGCTGGGGTAAAATTTAAAACCTATTCCGGCTTGCCGTTTTCTTATGAGGTACGCAAAGGTAAGAACGGCGAATACACAAAGGAGCTCTGGATCGACCGCAGAAAGAACGGCAAAAGTCTGGCATGGAGCTCGGTGCTGCTGGCACTGGGAAATAGGAAAGAGAAAGTAGTGGATAGGCCAAAGGCTCTGGGGGATATCCGAGGCGTAACTTACATATTCGGAATGTTCTACCGGTTCGGCCTGATCGATGTGCCGGACGAAGTGCAGGAGAAGATGAAGCATCCGAAGCAAAAGACTGATAAGCAATGAAAAATTTAAGGTGACCGGAGCCCGCCGTGAGCACAGTGGCAGTACGTGGACTTGTTGACTTGCTATTTGACCTGCTAAATGGTAAAATCAATGCACAATGGGTGAGTTGTAGCCTTTTATAAGAGACAGCTCCAGAAAGGAGTTTGAACTGCATGGGAAGATTTGTTAATCCAGATAACAGTGCATTTCAAGTTGCTCTGAATTCCAGAATATACGTGGATAAGACCGGACTGATCAATTTTACCAATAGCGTTCTTGATACGATGGATGGCTATATTTGCAATAGTCGTCCTCGGAGATTTGGAAAGTCATATGCAGCTAATATGCTGGCAGCGTATTATAGCAAGGGTTGCGATTCGGAGAAAATGTTCTCTGGTCTGGAAATAGCAAAAGCATCAGATTTTAAGCGGCACCTCAATAAGTACGATGTGATTCATATTGATATTCAGTGGTTTCTTGCCAACTGCGGAAACGCTGATGAAGTGGTTCCATTTATCACTAAAAGCGTATTGGATGAGCTTCGGGAAATCTACCCGGGAACTCTTCCGGCAGAGGGGGTAAGACTTCCGGACGCTCTATCACGAGTCAAAGAAAGAACCGGTCAAAAGTTCATCATCATTATTGATGAATGGGATGTTCTGATTCGAGACGGTGAAGTGAGCGAAACCATTCAGGATGAGTACATTAACTTCCTGCGTGGGATGTTCAAGGGAACTGAGCCGACAAAATATATCCAACTTGCTTATCTTACGGGAATTCTGCCAATAAAAAAGGAAAAAGCTCAGTCTGCGGTAAATAATCTTGACGAGTTCACTATGCTTCAGGCGTTCGGATTGGCACCGTATATTGGCTTCACTGAAAATGAAGTGAAAGACCTCTGTAAAGAGTACAACAGAGATTTTGAAAAAGTGAAGAAATGGTACGATGGATATTTACTGGATGGCTATCAGGTCTATAATCCCAAAGCAGTTGTTAGCCTGATGACAAAAGGAAAGTTCAGAAGTTATTGGTCGGAAACTGGCTCGTATGAGGTTGTGGTTCCGTTGATTTGTATGAACTTTGACGGATTGAAAACGGCTATTATTGAGATGCTATCTGGTGCAGAGGTCGAGGTCAACACAGCAAGCTTTAAGAATGATCCAGCGAAAATTCAGAACAGGGATGACGTTATAACTTATCTGATTCATCTGGGCTATCTTGGATACAACGAAGAAAATGGAACAGCCTTTGTGCCAAATGAGGAAATTCGCCAGGAGTTGAGCACGGCGGTACGAAATAGCCATTGGAATGAGATGATTACATTCCAGCAGGAATCCAGAAAACTGCTTATGGCGACATTGACGAAGGATGAAAAATGTGTCGCACAGGAAATAGAGAAGATTCATAACGATTACGTCTCCATTATCCAGTATAATAATGAAAATTCTCTGAGTAGTGTTCTTGCGATTGCATATCTTGGGTCGATGCAGTATTACTTCAAGCCGATTCGGGAAATGCCAACAGGCTATGGATTTGCGGATTTGATTTTTGTACCGAAGCCTGAATATGTCAATTCTTATCCTGCAATGGTAATGGAGTTGAAGTGGAACAAAGATGCTCAAACCGCAGTGAAACAGATAAAAGAGAAAAAGTATCCGGAATCTTTGCTTCAGTATACTGGTGACATTCTGCTTGTTGGAATCAACTACGAGCCAGACAGCAAAAGGCATGAGTGTTTGATTGAAAAGTACGAGAAAACATAACCCACCGTCTTTCCATTCCAGCTAATTCATGCGACAATCATTCTAATCCAAGTGAGATAGAATCAGAAAGGGAGTGATACCATGGCACCATTAGCAGCAGTAGACACAACAGTAAATAATTGCACATATGACTATACGGAGAAAGATGCTTTCGATGCGCTCTATCAGGAGTTGGCAAAAGGAGTGCAGAGTATGAAAAATGGTGAGGTATACACCATTGAAGAAGCATGGGAGGAAATCGACAAGATATAGTATATGGAAAAACCTAAAAAATATAAAATTGTCTTGTCGAAGAATGCTTTGCAAGATATTAAAAATATGAAGACTTATATATTGCAGACCTTTATGTACAGGGAATATGCAGAAAATTTTCCAAGAAAATAAGGTCTGCAATCAAAGCCTTAGATCCTTTTGCCGAAGGGTATGAGAAAACAGGATACAATATTGAAGGATTAGAAATTTATTATAAGCCATACAGTACATATTTGATCTTTTTCGTAGTAGAAGATGCAACGGTAACTGTCATCAGGGTGCTGAAAGATAGGATGTACTGGCAGGCTATCATAAATCGAATGAAGAGAATAAACAGGTAACATTAAGATAGTCACATTATGAGAATAGTGTGGCTATTTTTAATGATTATTCCGGGGCTCTCTGAGCCACCTGTCCGGACTTTGGGGTTCTTCCGCAATTATCCGTTTTTGCTGCTTTCGTATATCTCAATTTTGCCTCTAGTAACTGCTTACCACAACGACCATACATCGACCTTTTTATCATTTTTAATCTGCTGTTAGTTCCTTCGACAAAACCATTACTAAAATTATATGCAACAGCATTCTCTACAGCATCTATATCACGCTTTAATCCTTCAGCAAAACTCTTCAGTGCTTTAATACTACTGTTACTATATTTCTCTACAAACAAATAAAGCAGTGGAACATTTCGGTTTTTGAAAATATTCCGAAACTCTTTTATGCAGCAATGAAGTTCCCAGATATTTGGATACTTATCATAAATATATTTTTTATGGTCATCTGTTAATTCTGTATTCATCCACATATGCCGAAATATGCCTTCACGTGTGATATAGTCTTTCTCTTTTCCTGTACTACCTGTTTTATACTTTAAACATTCTGTCATTGTTCGGACATACGGCTGAGGTTCAAAACATTTATTTTTCTTTTTCTCTATTTTACACAACTGTTCAAAAGCATTACTGGTTGAACCGGAATATCCCTTTTCATATATTGCTTTTACCGTTTTACTTTTACTCCATCCAGAAGCTAAGCATTGAATAATAAGGATCCAGTTTGCTCTGCCGGATTCCGAACATACTTAATTCCTTTGGATCACCTTCACGATATTTAGCAATCGTATTTCGACCTACTCCCATTCGCTTTGAGATTTCACGGTAACTACAGCCTTCTTTTAAAAATTTCTGTATCTGGAAGATCATTTGATAACGTTTTTCTGAAAAAACAGGACAGTTATCCACATTGGATTCGATTTTTTTACACGATTGCTCAAAATCAGTAGACTTATCATCATGTGGAATACTTATTGTTGCAGGAAGTTCATAATTTAAAGCCTTTTTTATTGCTTCCAGAAGATTCTGATGCAGGTGAAATCTATCTGCTACCTGCAAACCAGCAATCAATAAAAAAAGGATAATGAATATTCACACTATCCGTTGATTGCTTAATATGGAAAGCTAGAATAAGGGTCGTTATATCGACTTTGAGCTTTATATTTGGTGTCTATTTGGATATATGCTGTATGGAAATTAGCAAGCAATTCACTGTCATTTTGTAATTCCTCAACAGCCCACGGTTGCAACATATAAGGAAATACAGCATTGTTTAAATCTGAAACAAGGTATTGATTTGTAGTTTCAATAATTATCATGCTTTGTTTAAGCCATTTTACAGCTCCGTCATGGAATGGTAATTCAGAAGTATGATTATCTTCTATGTACAAGCCATATACAATAGCTTTTTGGTAGTTATCTAATTTTTGCAATCTTTCTTTAGCAGTTGCTTTAAATTTTTTCATAGAGTGTTTATGGCTGAAATATTTATAAATACCTATGATGAGTGTAACAGCAAGTATTGAAAAGGACGTTAAAAATAGTAATCCTATGGCAAAGCCGTATTTGTTTCTGAAATCAACCATATACATCTTGGCAACTATATTATCTGGAAGAAATAGAACCATACCAGAGGCAAGAGCAAGGGCAAACATTATTTTGGTTGGCAACTTAAAGAAATCTGCAAGGTTAAAATCAAATTTCATTCTTTCACTCCTATCGAAAAGATATGGTTTGATTATACCAAATTATGATACTTAAGGCTATTAAATATTTTTGAAAATGAAAGCAAAGGGGGTAAATGTTATTTCAATATTTAGAATTAAAGGACACCGTATCAGAGCCAGTGACAAGCACCTTGTCTATCATTTTTCCATAGGGACGCTTCTGTTTGTATTCGTGGCGGTTCTCCTGCTACTGAATATAAAACAGCTCATGCGTGCCGATTGGGAGCATTTCAGCTTGTTTGAGAATGGCTTGACGCTTTCCCCTTACAACTTCATAACCATACTGATAGCGACTGGTGTTTGTGCATTGGTCG
>ERZ826242.226-NODE-226-length-88787-cov-9.143545_pt1 | contig 88787 bp, 95 predicted proteins | sample MGYA00519871_ERZ826242 | MGnify/ENA primary metagenome ERZ826242 (study PRJEB31778, sample SAMEA3449226) | human gut metagenome | biome: human gut; feature: human-associated habitat; material: faeces | place: United Kingdom | collected 2010/2012 ... | reverse complement strand
TCCGCCTAAGCCTGATGGCTTAGATGGAGGCTGCGAAAAACGGATCTAAACTCAAAACAGAGTTGATGCGATCTGTGAGCAGCACCATGGCAGGTTTTGGTTTGGGTGTTGACAGCACCATGAGCGCCTCTTTGGGCTTAGGAAATGCACGGCGCAGGAACTTGGCCATAGTACGCATGGCAAACTTCCGGTCCTTGGGCTCCTTGGATATGAGGAGACCAATATCCTGAGAGGGAACGACTCCGCTGTTGAGCTCAACGCAGTACCGGACCTTCCCCACATCAAAGGACTTGCAAGTCTCACTTTCTGTTACAATTTTAGAGTGCTTCGCAATAGAGGAAAAGAAGACATCTCGGCCGGCTTTCTCCTGGTAGTCAGAAAGCTGTCGGCATAGGTCAGAAAAGGCGGGATCGAACTTCTTGCTCTGAAACCAATCAGGACGCAGATACGCCAGCACACTGCTATACAGGTAGGCGTCGATCAGAGGCCCCTCCACGGGGAGCTTCTCAGGGCCCTTGCCTTCCAGCACTGTTGCCAAAAAGTCGGCATAATCGATCATAATTTCCTGTTTTGTCATACCAGGTCACTCCTTTGTTTGAAAATAGTTGCGGATGGCCGCCGCCAACTTCGGGTAGCGGAGGATCATATCCACGACCTTGGAGTCTCCCGTCTGCTCGCTGCCCAGAATATCGCCGGGACCCCGCAACTGCAGGTCCACCTCGGCAATCTTAAAGCCGCTAGGGAACATGGTCATGGCCGCCAGCTTCTCATTGGAGGTATCGCTGACCAGGCAGCAGTAGCCTTGGTCGCCCTTGCGGCCCACGCGGCCACGGAGCTGGTGTAGAGCCGCCAATCCAAACCGGTCGGCGTTCATCACAGCGATGGCGGTGGCATTGGGAACATTGACGCCAACCTCCACAATGGTGGTGGAGACCAGGATTTGGATCTCATTGCGGGCAAACTGATCAATGACGGCCAGTACATCCTTCTGCTTCATATCGCCGCTGATGCTGTCAGCCTTATACATGGGGGCATTATCATGAAGGAACTGCTGGACCTCATCCACGACTGTTTTAACAGACAGGACATCCTTGAACCGCTCACTCTCGGAGTCCTCAATGAAGGGACAGACGATATACGCCTGATGTCCCAGCTTCACCTGCTCCAGCAGTTTCTGATAGACATCCGGCCGCTTATGGTCCACGGTAGTAATGACTGTCTTGCGGCCTTTTGGCATCGTCTGGATGGTGATAATATCCAGGCAGTCGCCATAGACGGAGGAGGCGTAGCTACGGGGGATGGGGGTAGCGGTCATGGAGAGATGGTGTGCGCCCGTCTTGTCGAACTCGGACAGCAGTGCCTTCTGGGCGGCGCCAAACCGGTGTTCCTCGTCCACGATGGACAGGGCCAGGTTCCGGAACTGGAGCTCCGGAGAGAGGACAGCGTGAGTACCAATGAGAATGCTGATACTGCCGTCCGCCAGCCCTGCTAGGATCTTCTTCCGGGCTTTGCCCTTAGCCTCGCTGGTCAGCAAGGCGATACCATCAGACCCAGCCAGTTTGGACATCTCATCGTAGTGCTGCTTGGCCAGCACCAGGGTGGGAGCCATGATAATCGTCTGACCGCCATTCTCCCGGGCGCAGAGGGCCGCAATGAGGGCGACGGCCGTCTTGCCGCAGCCGACATCGCCGGAAACCAGGGCATTCAGGGGCATCTCCTGGTTCATGCCGTTGTAGATGGACTCCACGGCCTTACTCTGGTCCACGGTCAGATCGAAGGGAAGGCTCTTGATGAAAGCGTCCATGACCTCCCGCTTAAACATTGGCTTGGCCCGGACAAACGCCTTATTCTGGCGACGCTTGAACAGGGCCTCGTAGAAGTCGTATATCTGCTCGAAGTTCATTCGGCGGCTGGCCTTTTTCCAGGAGTCCTCGCTGGATGGCTGGTGCATCTCCTGGTAGGCGGCGACCCGCTCCATCAGCCCCATGGCCTTGGCCACGGCGTCCTTCTCGGTCCAACTTGCGGTTGCAGCCATCACAGAGAGACTGGCTCTGATCTTCTCAGACAGGTACTTATCGGACATGCCGGTGATTTTGGAGTAGCAGGGATGGATGTGAGCCAGCTTATTCTCGCCTTGGCAGACCATGACCGGCTGCACCATCTGCGGCTGACCATTGTAGAAGCTCACCTTACCACAGAAGGTCCATAGTGCGCCTCGCTCGAAGGAATCCTTGAAGAAGCAGCCGCCAAACCAGGTGATATAGATATAGCCACTGCCGTCGTCCAGCTGGAGGGAGAATTTTGCATTGTCATAAATGCGGGTAACGACGCCGTCGATCCGGCAGACATCTCCATCCATCAGATCCTTGATTTTCTTTTTGGTACGGAAGTCCTGGTACTTGCGCGGAAAGAAGGCAGCCAGTTCTTCCACACTGGTGATATGCTTCTTTTCAAACTGTTTCTCTTTCGCAGGAGAAACCTGGATTTTACTCAGTGGGATCATATTGGGGATACACTCCTTTCCAATGTGGGTATATTGCTCGTTAATTGGAAGTTCGCCTGCCGGGTCTTTTTTAACGAAGAAATGTGGCGGGAAATTTGTCTTTGCCGGGAGACTCTCGCTGAGGCCGGTTCCCTTCCGTGAACCTATGTCGGGTCCGTGAGGGATCCGCTGTTGTCGGCAACAATTTAGTCCTCGCTCTCGCCGGCGGCACCAAGCTCCCGGCGGATATGCTCAGCCATGAGGGCGGCCTTTTCGTCCAAGCTGATGTTTCTCTCCCGCAGGTCGGCGCTGCCGATGCACAGCTCCTTGCCCAGCTCATAGAGAAAATCATTGATACCCTGGCTGTAGCTCTCATCATCCAGCTTTTTCTCGTAGTTGGAACAGCGCAGGCCCTCCAGGGCCACGCCGATGCCCTCCTCATAGCCGGCCTTGTGAGCCTCGGCCCTGGCAACGGCAATGGCGTGTCTTTCCCGTTCGCTGGCAATGCAGGACTTCAAATAGCCTTCATAGGCAGGTATGTCGATGTTCTTGGGACAATACATCACACATCCTCCTCGTCGATATGGATGACCGGGTCCTGCATGACATCCTGGACCTTATCGGGATGCTCATTGGCCCATTTGATCCAGCGGCAGATCCGTGTCCGCACAACCGGAAGCGAAAGAAACGGCCGTGAGGTCAGAATCAAGTTTAAGTCCTGGATCATCAGTGCCGTGTTTTCCGCTACCTCATTTACCTCATAGGGTGTCGGCAGCAGTGTGCGGATAAGTCCGCCATTCAAGCCCGGCTCGATGCCGCAGATTTCCATTTCTACAAGCTCGTATTGTTGCTGTCGCCGCATGACCATACCGAGACAGTCCCCCGCTTTTACATAAATTCGTTCGTTCATACTTCTGGGCCACGATGGCCCAAACCTCCTTCTCTCTTCCCCGCTTCGAGCCCTTATGCTGAGAGCTCGTGGGGGTTTGATTCTATACTTAGATTGGGCTCACTGGCAGGGCTACGCCCCGAAGACAGGTCTAATCCGGAGTTGGATGCGATACAGCCACGGGTCCCGGCCAGACCGTCTCTGGGTGTGAGATGGAACCAGCATCAAATTACAGTCCCTGTAGCAGGACTTGCTTATAGCAAACAGGAACCGCGGCCCAATCCTAAGCCAGTCCGAGTACCGCACCGGCTGCACATCCGAGACTTTGACAGCCATGCGTTCGGCTCTCCGGGGCATCCGGGATGCGCTTAGCCACTGGATTTGGGCCTCCTCCCTGTCGGCATCGGCCTGGTAAAGAAATCCGGAGCTGCCGTCCTCAGACCACTGCTCGGCGACCAGGAGTATCGTGCCTGGCCGGCAGAGAGCCGTCTGAGGTATGTCACCATCTTGAGGCTGAAGGCGTGGGATGACGCCAATGGCGAGACTTCCAGTGCTCTGCAGCATGCGGATGTGCCCAGCATGGAAAATGATCCTCACAGGGATTCCTCCACCTGGTACGGCAGGCTGTCCGGCAAATTTAGAATCTCAGTTTCATAGCACATTTAGACCGCTCCCCTGTCAGGCTTGACGGAATATCTTCTTCATTTATATTATATGCACTTCGCGCTTTTCATATTTTACATAGCACAGTCCTGCGTTGTGCGCAACGATTGGGCAGCACTGAACGCCATACAGGGCTTCCGGAGGAGGCCGATGCGGCGAGTGCCTCCGGCGAGAAGGAATTCCTCAGACCATTTTTCTTCGTTAAAAAAAGACAAAATAGCGGAGAGACAAATCTGCCCCTCCGCTATTCTTTGATGTTGGCGTTAGATCAGGATCTCATCCAAATAGACAAATCCGCGAATTCTGGAATCGTTGAAGCTGATTCCGTTCTGTCCAAGGCTGCCCCACCAGGTGCCACTGCCGGCCTCACTAATATAGAATCGCTTATTGACATAGTCGACTGCCTCCACATAGGCGACATGTCCATAGCTGCTGCTGCTGTCCATGCTAACTAGAGAGTTGGGTTTGGGTGTTGTGCCAGTACCAAAGATGCCAGCTGCTCTGGCATTGTAATAGATCTCGCCGCCGTTGCCCCAGTTTGACTGCTTGAACTGAGCAACCGTTACCCGCCCGGGGTAGAAGGTCATCACATACTGTAATCCGCGGCCACGCGCCCACCAGGTACACTGGAGCGGGGTCAGCGTGTTCATCGGCTGACACAGGTACGGCATCTTACCTGCTGGGTTGAAATCGCTGGGCGAATAGGGGTTGTACTTTTGGCTGTTCGGCTGAAGCCCAACCACCAGATTCAGCTCCTCTCGCAGCTGTTTTAGGGCCTCCTTGTTGATGGTACCATCTGCATTGTTCAGGTTCTGTCCAAGGCTGCCAGCGCCATAGACCCAGCTGGACTGATAGAAGATAGTTGATGGATCCACATTCGCCCCGTCGATAGTCACCGAGAAGTACAAGCTGGCAGTGCCGTTCTGGTTCTTTCCGGTCTTGCCGATTAGGTCGCCGGACGAGACGGTGGATCCGGCAGAAACGCTGACTTCTTTTAGGTTGCCATAGGTGACCTGCATGATCTTCCCATCTGGCAGATTGACCTCCTGGACTACATACTTGCCCTTGGAGGACGAGCCGGTAGCGCCAACATCATCCACCTCGATGATCTTGCCATCGCCAACGGCCAAGACCGAGGTCCCCTCTCCCACCTGATATTCGATGTAGGTGCCGTTGTAAGCGTTCAGCGGCGGATAGTAGGAGCCTGTGGGCGAGATGATTCCCTCAATGGTTGTTCCGGTGCCGGGCACCAGCTGAATTGTGTTGCCATAGCCCATCGTGCCAAGGCCCTTGATTGCATTCTTACCCACAAACAGGAATACCCGGTGCTCATCCTTGGTCTCTTCTCTATAAGTATCCTCCACAGAGCCAAAGGGTAGCTGAGTGCTGAATGTGATTGACGAATAGACGATGGCTTCCACATCCATGGGATTATACTGAGTCGCCACACGGAAGCAGTGGTCGAGGGTCGTATCAGGTGGGGCAAACAGCAGTTCATCCATGGCTTTGAAGAAATTGGCAATCAGGTTTGCGGCACTCTCGCCAAGGCTAATGAACCAGGCCCCAGTACTCTCCAGCCAGTTTCTGGCTGTCTCATCCTCGGTACCCAGGTGAGCCTGCATATTAACGGCATCTAGCAGGTCAAAATCCTCGATTTCATAGAGCCTCCAGTCAGACTCGATGTCGCCGTTTCCGGGCTCAATTCCGTTGATGTCGACTTCACCGGTTTCGATGGTCGAGGTCGTAATACCGCCACGGATGTAGTTATACCAGACCTTATAGCCGACTTCATTCAGATGCAGACCGTCGCCGCTGTCATACTCAGGGTTTAGCTTGCCGTCCTGCTGGAGCACACTCCAAATATCTATGATCTGGATGCCCTTCGAGTCGGCGACCTTTTGGATGCTCTGGTTGTTCTTCTTGATCCACTCGTTGCTGACGCTAGAGTCGTATTTCTCCTGCACAGGAGGCATTGTCAGTACATAGATCTTGATGTTGTTGCCAGCCTTTTCGTAGATGGCGTCTATGAGCTTATTATACTTCTTGATGAAGTTGTCCTCATAGTCCAGATGGTTATTGGTGCCGGCGCATATATAAGCAACTTCTTTACCGGCCCACCTGGATGCGTTGGAATCCTCTACCAATTCTCGGATCTGGTCTGTGCTGGCTGATTTTTGAGCGAGAACCATGGCACCACTTGAAGACAGCTTGTTCGTGTTATTGAGGCCAACTGTCAGCGAGTCACCGATAAACACAGTCTTAGACAGATCAAAGCTAATACCCTGCCCACTGATTGTACTCGGGTCAGCGCCATCCAGCTTAGCCGCCAGCGCACGGATCTCATCTGGGTCCAAAGCGGGGCGGTCCCAGATATCTTTTGGGCTTGGCGTATTGGTATATGCCAGATTATAGTAGTGGACGCCGTTGGTCATGAATATCTTTGTTCCCTGATTTGGGTTCTGCGACTGGAACAAGACATTCGACGGCAAGGCAAACTGCCCGGTCATACACTGGATAGCACTGGCGATCTCACTTTCAGTTGGATTTGCCTTAGCCCAAGACCCATTTGAATAACATGCATACTGGCCTGGGGCTGTCAGCACTTCCCAATAGGTATCAGGAAAAGTATTATCGCCCTTGACACGGTTTACAAATACTGCGCCAACCAGAAGCTCATCTAGCTTGCCAAGCGTACTTCCATTGTGTGCCTCTGCTGCGATACATTTGGACAGGATATACAGGTCAGAATTTGAGTCCTGCATATCTCCCATATCGACCATTCCCATGGCTGTCAGGTTGCTGCCAGAGTAGGGCTTCAAGAAACCAAGCTGGAGCAGGAATTCTAGGTTGTCGGCATACTGCTGAGCTTCCTTATTCTCAGCCTCATTGGCAGTGCCATCAAGCTGACTCTGCACGGCCTTCAATCCAGACCGCAGGAAGAAATCGCGGTCATTCATGTAGTTGTTGGGCGCGTAGGTGACATAGTTGTCTGCATACTGCTGTAAATAGGCAAATCCCCAAGGAGAATCAGTCTCCTCCACCTTGGGCGTCTGCACGATCATTTCACCCTCGCGTGTAGCGGTCAGCTGCACATTATCGCTGCAGGCGCCAGAGACCTTGATGGTTTTCACAGCCTCACGGTGGTCACTGACAGCTGTCGTATTGGACTGCAGAGGAGTCCGGGTCTCCACACACCCATCTTCACCGGCCGGGGTGATCGTATAATGGATATTGCCAGAGAAGGTGGCCGCATGGTTGATTACGGCAATGTTCAGAGGATATAGGGCGGTTCCGTGGTTTGCAAAAACATCCAGGTCACTGCTAAACTCCAGACGAGAGATTTCAATATCCTTTGCGCCTTCTACCTTCATGTCAATGTGCTCATTTGCGAACTCCCGGTTGATGGTGGCCTCATTGTCCTTGTTGGGCTCTTTGGCATTGTCCCAATTCGTGGTATCAGAGAGAATCGCCTTGATATTGGTAGGCATGGCATATGTGTACTTATACTCCACTGTACCATCTTTGTTGCCGGTCGGGAGAGTGTCAATGTGATCCTGGACAGATTCTTCCAGCGTATTCTGGGATTTGTCAGCCGGCACCGGGAAGGACTTGACCTCATAATGGCTCCAATCCGACCAGTCCGACCACTCGCCTCCATCTTCAGTCTCGATCCAATGCCGGGAAGCCCGGTCAATATCGGCATCGACATCCGTGTAGGTACAGGTGATATACTGGATTTTTTGATGGGGCTCATACTGAAGAACCGAGCCAAAACCATAGTCCCACAGACCAGGTTCTGTACTGCCAGAGCCGCCAGAACCGTCGATAACATTCCGTTCCGTCAACGAATAATAAGGAGCAGTGCCGTCGCCGGGATCATGCTCGGTGGGAGTCTGTGACTTGGCAATCAAGGAAGGTGTCTCGTCATTGATACCGTCAATATCAGCGACATCCAGCTGCGACCGATCTGTGACAATCTTGTCAAAATCCTTCACAAGACTGTCCTCGGGCTTGTCGAAATTATCTTCATACATGGGAGACTTATCACCGGAGGCATAGCCGGTCGGAAGCAGCGAGGTATAGGCAATCATTTCATTGCCTTCTTTATCCTCAACCGTCAGATTCTTACCGAAGACAGGCTTGATGACTTGTTCCGGATAATAAAGCACATTTCCATGCAGAGTTTCGTCCACCATGCGGATAAAATCGTCTGACAGATAGAAATAGTTCTCTCCATCATAGTAGTCACGGAGAGCAGAGAAGTCAGCCGTTTCATCCTCATCCGCAAATTCATACAGCTTGTCGTTGTACTCCTTTGTGAACGACTGGGTGGACAGGTATTTGTAATAGGCGTCTACCACAGCCTGCGGTTCTGTTTGAGCCAGAGCCGTCACAGCCTTCGTGTTTTCGTCGATGAGGGTAGGGTTCATCACTGCTGGGTTAAAGTCGTTCACCTGCCCAGATCCACGCTCACCATAGATAACATCTGCGATAACTACAAGCACAATGACAATGACCAGCAGGATCAAAACAAATGGCCAGGCAACCACGAGGAGTTTGACGATCAAGCTAATCAGAGTCTTAATTACGGTAACAGCCGTTTTGACAGCAGCCTTTACAGCTGCCTTTACGACCTTTGCCGTAGCCTTAGCTACCTTCTTTGCGCCCTTTTTGACTGCCTTGCCAACTTTTTTCCCTACTTTATTGGCAACCTTCTTTGCACCCTTTTCGGCTTTTTCTTTAATTTTACCAGTCACCTGGTCAGACGCCTGTTGGGAAACATCCCCCATATTATTGAGGCCGTTGTCAGCCATAATGGCATTACCTCCTTCTTGAAAAATCTGAGAAAGGACAGCTCTTCCAGTAAGTCTTTTGACTTCGCAATGTGTCCTGCGTGAACGGCCCAGCCCAGTAAAGGACCTGAGCTTGCTAAGGGTTCTACCCCACAATAGAGCTTGCAAAACAACTATGTGGCGAGCAATACAAACTTAGACTCGGGGCACCCACTGCGTACAGCTGCCCAAGAGAGTGGATGTTCATGGTTGATACGATAGCCCCAGGTACTGCAAACATATTCGTAGGTCTCGCGGTGGCAGTTTGATTTGAGAACAGGACAGGGGCTCTGTCACCACGCGCCTTTATAGAGATGATATTATGCAAATCTACCGAAGCCTATTACCCATGAGCATTTCCAACCGCCATACGACTTGATATGCAACCTGGCCGGGAATCTTTTTTTTACAAAGAAATATGGCGGAGAAATCTTCTCTTGCCAATAAGCCACCCTGCTCTGCATACGGTCCGTGAGACCTGCTAATCCCAACCGTTGTGCAAAACAAAGAGCCGCGCAAATTGTTTGGCACGATCAGGGATACTTCACGGACCATAGGCGACGCATCCACGACAACCAGAGGGGAGACAAAGTCCACGCCGGCCTTTCTTCGATAGAAAAGATTCATATCCTTCTCAGCAAGACAACGAAAAAGAAATCCCCGCCGCCAGGCCAAAGCCCGGAGACGGGGCGTAAAAGATATGTCTTAGGACCCGGATAGCAGAGACGCACGAACGGCGACCAGTGATCCAGTATGAGTGGCCTCATCCAGCTCAGCCATATGCCGGGCCGTTTCCTCATCGTACTCCTGCCCGACAGGCGCCGCCTGATAGGGCACATACTTCAGAAACCGGGCATTCTCCAGGCCCGCCCGAACTTGATCGTCGGTGATGAGCCGGAAATTGGTCTTTTCGGTACGCCGGTAGAACAGCTCAGCTGCCTCCAAGGCATCCTTGTCGTTTTCGACCAGGAGCAGGACCACCGGCTCATCCAGGAAGTATTTGCCCCAGCTCTTGGGTTTGGAGACAAAATGGACGACCTTCTTATCCAACTTATCCCGCCAAGTCACCGGAAGGTCAAAATTGCGGATCGTCTCCAGCAGGAACGAATGGTTCTGGCCGTTGGTATCCTCGATTTCAAAGGCTCCGGAAAAGCGAATCTCCCGGTGCCCGAAAGCCACATCGAAGGCCGGTTTGAAGTAGCGCAGGGACGGACCTTGCACCTTGGCCAGGGACAGAAAAAACTCGACGGTAGTCAGGTACTTCAGCACCAGCTCGGAGCTGCGGTTTGCGTCCGTGGTGAACCAGGAGAGCGAGTCGCTGCTACTGAAATGATTCAGCAGGCACAGGGCGCCAAAGTCCATACAATAGACCAGGAAGGCATCCTCAGCCGGCTCAAACTCAGGTGAGGCCGTCTCCGCCAGATAGAAGCAGTTGACCTGCCGGTTCTCCAGCATCAGGGACAGGTCGTCGTCCAGGGTCGAGGGGTCGATCCCCTTGATCTCCAGCAGTCGGACCAGCTGCTCCCGGGTGGCAAAGACAAACTGAGAAAGCATCTTTAGGACCTCCAGAGTCACCTGTCGGTTCTGCTCCGGCAGCTGCACGAAGCCCTTGATCAGGGTGTATTCGGGCATCGTCTTTGGCTGACTGGACTCATGATGGAACACCTGCTGGTAGAAGGGCGCAATGCGTAGATTCTTGCCGTCAGCGCGTGTCACATAGGGCATTTCACTCATTTTAAGTCACACTCCTTACAAAATGTATATCCAAAATTGGCAATCACCAGAGAAAATCCGGTGCTATGACCTCTATACTATGCAAATCGCCAGTATCCTATTCGCACAAAAAGGGCCTCCCTAAAGGGAGGCCCTGCCGTACTGATGTTAGGACACGCGGATGATCCGGCCGCGGATGCGGGGAGGATCAGTGGGCCGCTTGCCGGGGGTGACACTCTCGATCTTGATGGAGACGCGGGAGTTCTCTTCGATCTCCAGGTCGCGGGGCATAGGGCACAGGGCATCGATACCCAGCTGCAGGTTAACGAATACACCAGTGCTCTGGCCAAAATTGGCGATCCGGACGACATTGCCCAGCACGATCGTGTCAGGCTCAAAGTCGAAGGCCAAAGGCTCGGTGCGGTGCTGCTTGTTCACGGCCTCCCAGAAGATATAGCCGTCAGAGGCGGAAATCTCCTTGCAACGGACCTCCAGGCGGTCGCCCATCTTCATGTACTCGCGGATGTCGCTGTGGTCAGTGGTGAAATCACTGTTGCGGATATGGCCGGTCACGCCGCCCACCTCCACATAGCCGCCATAACGACTGAAACCAACAATCTCGCCCTCGTAGATGCGGCCAGACTGCAGACCCTGAAGCATGCTGGTCTTCAGCAGCTCCTGCGCCCGCTTCCTGGAGCAGGTCAGCCAGCCCTTGTCCTCGTCGATACCGCAGATGACGAAGGGGATCCGCCGGCCCATCAGGTTCATCAGCCGCAGGTTGGGGTTGTCGCAGTCGGCCTCAGGGGCATAGATCACGCATTTCTCGCCGCCAGCCTTGATGCCCATATCCAGGTTCTTGACCAGCATCAGGATCATGTAACCCATCCCTTCCTCGGTCCGGGCCAGCCGCTCTACAGTGCCCCAGCAGATCGCCTCGTCTGCCATCAGCTTCTCTAGGGCAATGCGGTCAGTATCAAAAATCTTATCCATTCCAAATCACTATTCCTTTCTTCGTTTAATTGTTAGCCTATATGTTTTGTTTGTCGGCCCTGAGGCGCCGCAAGGCAAACACATGCGCCTCATTCATCTGGATGTTATGCACTCCCGTTTATGCTAATTGACAAGGCAGAAAAAATACAGCTTCCGTACAAAATATGTGAATATCCGGCTGTGTTTTGTTGTATAATAGGAACTGACAAATTTGCATAGGAGGAGATCATGGCAATGGAAGCGCAAGGCTACCAGGTGGAATATGAGGGGCGAATGTATTCCTCTCTGCGGGAATTTGCGGAGGAGCTCAATCTCAACTACCCGAAGGTGACAGCCTATTTCAGGAAGGGAAAATCGCTGGAGGAGATCATCGAAAAATGCCAGTTTTCAACGGCCAGCAAAACACCTGGGCCACCCAGAGAGGGGCCGAAACGAAAATTTGTGGAATTCAACGGAGTGCAGTATTCTTCCATCTATGCAGCGGCGGAAGCTCTGGGCATCTCCCCTGCCCGCGTGTATTCGGTGCGGGAGTCTCAACAGTGCAGCGCAGAGGCAGCCATCGAGTATGTGCTGGAAAACTCGACGCCAGCCGGCGGCAGCGACACCCCATCTGCGGCCAAACCATGCGTCATCGAGGGGATCAGCTATCCAAGTCGGGAGGCGGCCCTGGCGGCATTCCGGCTCAAGCGAATAACCGTGTACTCCCGGATGAAGCGGGAGAATATCCCCTTTGAGGAAGCGGTGCTAAGAGGCCGGGATTCGGCCCTATACCGTAAACCGGCTGCCAGCAAACTCCCTCGGCTGGTCCTGATCCCCATGGAAGAAGAGCTCAAAAAGCCGGAGGTGCTGGCCGACCTGTACCGGTCTCTCTCCTACTATAACCGGCGGGTGGAGATCCTGATGGACGAACTGTCGGGTACGCCGGTGCTGTTTGTGGATGGCCTGTCGTACATCTGCTACAACGAGGATGCCAGGGGCATCGAAATGTCCACGGCCTTCGATGAAAAAGCAAAAATGAGTCCTGCGGCTATCAACCTATTTAACGAGAACAATATTGCGGTAAAGCTGTTCTTCAGCCGGACCCGCGGCCGGCTGATGCTCACGGCGTTTCAGTCGGCAAAATCGGATAACCAGAGAATTGAGCCGCTGCTCAATGCATGGTTTTGCTATTCAACTATCCGGGACGAGCGGATGCGGAAATTCAACCCAGAGCAGGTGCTGTCCGTACCAGAGAAGAAACTGCCTGGCCTCCCTGTACAAGGCGACAGCGCCGGCAGTAAAATCCAGGTTCTGCCAGCCGCTTCTATAACAGAGAAGACGGAGGGTGTTTAGCCGACAGGGTCAGATGGGTCTTTATTACCAAAGAAATGCGATGGAAAAATCCTGTTTTGCTGTTTTGACATCCGCTGCATCCGGTTCCCTTGCGGGAACCTGTGTAGGATCCGTGAGATCTGCTTGTGGTAGTCCAAAAAAATCCCCGCCAGGGAAGAATCTCTGGCGGGGATCGTTCTGTGTCAGGCTGCAGGAGTCGCCGTTCCCTCGGAAGGCGTTGCTTCGTCCTCTGCCGTGGCCTCTACCTCTGTTGGAGTTTCCCATTCTCCCTCTGGCTGCTCAATGATAGGTGGCCGAAACTCAGAGCCCGGACCGATGTAAACGCCTTCCTCGTTATACCAACCAGGGTTTTCTTCCCTGCTTGGCACACCATCGGGCGGGCTGAGATAGCAGACCTCATCCAAATCAGAATGGTAGGGGACATTCGGCTCCAGCTCATTCTTCAGGAATGCCTTGGTCCAGTTGTTGGAGGTCAGGGTCCCACCGATATCCTGCACGGAGTATGGTAGCCAATAGCCGGTAGGTCCCATGACGACCGTAACCCGGACCTGGTGACCAGTCACAACTGCATTGTAGGAACGAACATCGTAGTACTGAGTGTCAGTGGAATCAGAGATTTCAGCCAGCTTTTCCTGCGGCTTGTCGTAGACATATTCACTGAGCTGGATGCTCGACCCGACGGCCGGCGCCGGAAGGATCAGTGCAGACCAATCCAGGAAGGCGTCGATTTTCATAGTAATGGGAGACCAAAGGGTGGCCGCAGCCAGCATTTCAGGGTCGCTGAATACCTGGAATTGTGGGGCAGGAACATCAATGGCCTTGTTGACCAAGTTGATGGCAATCTGAGTGTCGCTTCTGAGCAGCGGGAACCTGCCGCTCCAGTCGTCTATCGCCTCATCTTCCTCGCCGGGAGTCTGATATGTGGACATCTGTTCTCTCAGGTAATCGTCCAGCCCGGAGAAGTCGCCCACATTCAGATACCTGGTAATATTCTTCTCAAAGGTTGGGATATCATTCTCAGTGACCGGAGGCCTGGCTTCAAATTCTTCCCGAAGCTCTTCTTTTGTGGTCGGATCAATATCCTTGAGTGACCCAGGGTTTTTCAGTCCCAGGAATCCAGAATCTTCATCCTGGCTGGAGCCAGGGAGAATACTCAGGTCTCCCCTCATCGCAGCCGTCACCGCCCCAGCGATGATACCAACAATCAACAGCACGGCGACAGCAACAATAACGGCAATCTGCTTTTTGAATTTAGTGTCGGCAAGGCTGGCCTTGGGCTTGTCTTCTAAGGGCTCCTGCCGACGGTCGTTTTGAGCGTCAAACATTTCTTAACACCTCTTTGGTGGTCGGCTCAATATCCTTGAGCGAGTTAGGGATTTTCAGCCCCAGGAACCCAGAATCTTCATTCTGGCTGGAGCCAGGCAGAATACTCAGGTTGCCTCGCATCACTGCCGTCACTGCCACAACAATAATGCCAATGATCAGCAGCACAGCGACCACGACAACAATGGTAATTTGTTTCTTGAGCTTGGCGTCGGCAAGGCTGGCCTTGAGCTTGTCTTCAAAGGGCTCCTGCCGGCGGTCATTCTGAGTCTCAAATCAAATCATCGTCGTCGATCAGCGGGTCGCCAGACAGATCATCGAACCTGAAATCATCCTGAGGAGGCCCCTTATCCGTCATGGGGCTCCCAAAGAAGTTCTCATCCATGGGGTCTGGGTCGTTGCGGCCGTTGTCAAAGATTATATCTTCCGGGAGGTCACTGCCGGGGGGCGGCTTCAAAGCGTCTTCTGCAAGCTCCTCCTCACCAAGACCGAGGTCCGCCCCTGAGGCCGGCCGAGGCACGGGCCGAGACGCGGGCTTCTGAGCGGGAGCGGGGGCAGGATCGGAGAATGGGTCGCTCTGGGGGCTGTTGCCAAACTCAAAGTCCTCGATTTTATCCTCCGGCTGTGGCCGGATGCCGTGTTCCTTCTGGAACCGGTATTCATGGGGGACGATCTCAGTATCGATCAAATCTTTGAGCATCCGGTCATATTCCTTGGGCAGCCACTGCACCACGCCGACCTTGGCCGGCTGGACCGAGTTGTACTTGATGAGACTGTAGGTCAGCTCGCCAAAGGGCCGCTTCATGATGGCAGTGGGGCTAAAGAGGGCCTCCATCTTCTTCTGCTCGCGGACGGACTCGGTGGGATGTCCCAACCGGTCCAGGCCACCCGTGATCAGGCTGAACTTCTTGTGGGACTCGCTCTTGACAACATCAACGGTCTCGTGCTCACCAAACTGATCCGAGTAGTATTTGGCATCCACGAACGATACACCAGGGAAGATGATCAGGTTACGGGCGTTGGTAGAGACCAGCTCCACGAAGTTCTTGCCATCCCGGCCGCCGCCCATAGCAATCTGGGCACGAGCCTGGGTCGCCAGGTGCGAGGCCACGCGGTAAGAACGGCCCTGAGTCAGCATGTCGGAGAAACCAGGTGTCGAATAGGTCTGGAACTCGTCGATGTAGAGGAAGTGCGCCCGGCGGTTATCTTCGTTGCCAGGCCGACGGAAAACAGCCGACTGAAGCTGCAGGATGATGAAGTAGCCCAGGAACTTACCCAGGTCGCGCATCATACCTTGGGCTGTACAAATACAGATGACGCCGCCCTTCTCCAGGTGCTCGTCAAAGTCAATCTGGTTGCGCTGTCCCTTATCGAAATCAGGATTCAGGATGCCGCGCAGATACCGGTTGGCAATAACCTTGGACACCTGAGCCCGGATACCGGAGGAGTTCTCATACACCTTGGACCGCTCAGCATAGTACTCGTTGATGAACCAGCTGGCAATATCGGCATTTTCCTTCTGCTCAGCATCTGTCTCCCCCTTCAGTTGTCCAAACCTGGTGACCAGCTTACGACCATCCTGGTTAGGATTCTGGAGGACGGTGTTCATATTGATGAAGGTTGCGTATTTGCCATCGACGCCTTCGGATTTGTCTAGGCGTTTCAGGACCTTGAGGGTATAACGGACTAGCTGTTCGGACAGGTCCTTGAAGTACTGAGGAGAGTCAGGGTTCAGCATCAGGAAGGTGGTAACAGCATTCTCGATGACATCGTCCTCATCGCCCACCAGCGGGTTGAAAAAGGGACAATTATCCACGCTGGGGTCGAAATAGATGTAGGGGCGCCCAGCCACCTTGGCCATCATCGCCACCTCACGGGCCAGATCTCCCTTAGGCTCGATGACCGTTACACCGGCCTCAAAATTCTTGATGTCCTGGTCTACCATAGGCAGAATGACCTGAGAGGTTTTACCGCCGCCAGTAGGGCCAAGAATGAGCATGTGCAGGAACCGATCTTTATATGGGAGTATCTCCCGCGGATCCTTGGCACCGGACTCGATCAAATCTTTGTCCTTACACAGGATGATGTCGCCCGGCTTATAGGCTGGATCTTCACCCTTGCCCATTTTGGTACCCACCTCAGCCAGCTTGGTCCACATACCCTTGCCCATATCGCTCATCTGGAAGACGGTGAGGCCGGCTGCGCCGACGGCCATGAAGGCCATGCCCACAAGGGCTGCGCCGCCACCGCCGCCAGCCGCCTTTGCGATCCAGCTGTAAGGCACCAGGACCAGCAAGCAGATGTTAAGGTATAAATTGATCTTGGACCACAGACCAGCCTTGCCGGCCATCTCAGGAGCGCTCTGTCCAGTAAACATATACCAGACCAGGGAGACAAACTCCAAAACCATGGCTGGAAGGAACATGTTCTTGAAGAACAGCAACGACAGCAGGATGCAGAGTATGGAGAGTCCGGCAAGAAACTGTTGGCCGGTGACTGAAAGCTGTGGGCCGGCTTCGGCGAAGAAAGTATTGGCTTTTTCGGCCATGCTTTTGACTTTTTCAATCATGTTATATCTAATCTCCTTTCGTTGGGGATTCTTGTCTTTATAATCATATGCAGGTTGCCCAATATTCATTTGCGGGAATGGGTTTGGGGGGATCCGAGGTCTTTCTTAGCGAAGAAAATGTGGCTGGTGGGGCTCTTTTTTTCCTGATGGCATTGCTGTTTCGGCTCCTTACAGAGCCGATGCCGGGTCCGTGAGGCTTCTCTGTTGTGCGAAACAAACAGATGCGGTCATCGTTGCGCAAAACAAAGAGCCCCGCCGCTGGTGCGGCAGAGCTCTTTTGGACTGCCCGTCAGGGCAGGTCAATATCGACTTTTACAGTCCCCTGAGGGAGCCAAAGGATATTTTTCTCCACATGGAGGCCCTGGACCTTGTTGTGGTCGGCATCGAAGTAGACGGTTCCCTCATCCACGAACTTCTTGGAGACCGTTTCCTTCAGACCGGTGAACAGGCGCTCGTCCTCGGCGGCCTCAAACCGTTTCTGTAGGTATTCCTGCAGGGTGGCACAGACGGCGACTTCCTTTTTGGCCTTTTGGGTCATCCGCAGGTACAACGGATCGGTGAGGTTCAGCACCATATCAAAATGGCGGGGATTGCCATTCCAGTCGACACTGTCCTCGACACAGTGCTCCCGCAGCCGGCCCAGGTACATGTACTCGGTCCCTTTGGGATCCAGGTAGCTGGTGCCCGGAACAAGATCCTCTTGCTTGAGGTACTTGTTTTTCTTGGGCGGCTCGGCGGGCGCCGTGATGTTCCCCTTCTCATCAATGAGATTGGGCGGCGTCTTCCGTCCCACGAAGGAGGCGTCAGGGTTGATCCGCAGGATGCCGATCTCCGGACAGACCTCCCAGTTGAAGGTGTCGTCGTCCAGCCATCTGTATGCGGCAATCTGGAGCGATACTTCAGACTGGCTGAAGTAGTCCTCGTTGACCGTATACTTGATGCCGGGGATGTACAGATTTGTGGCGGCAGTCTTATGGAACTTTCCGGCCTTGGTGAGCGGCAGAAGCGGGAACAGTTCGTCCAGTTTCCCGGGTTTCAGCAGCTCCTGCAGGGCCAGCTCCATGCGTAGGATCCGAACCTGGGCCTCCTGGTTGCTGATGTTGGAACCCTCCTCTTTCTCCTGGGGCGGGCCATCGAACATTTCCTTCAGCCATTCGATGGAAGTCTCGGAGATCCCACATCCCGTATGAAGCAGCCTTCTCTCGCTATACGCGATGTACAGCTCCCGGTCCGGGTGCTGTATAATCTGGAATCCTTTTGCCTTCAGTTCGGCGAGTATTTCTTTCGTTGTTGTCATTTTATTTTCCCCCTTAATCGTTGTCTTCTACGACCAGATCATGTCTGACTTGGTATCCACGCAGTCCTGCAGAATAGACTTGAAGTCGGCGAATTTGGCGCAGTCCGGGCGACCGCAGTAGCCGTACAGGATGTTGTCGTCATAGTCACCGATGACCTTCAGGATATTCTTGCAGGCGCCGTAACGAATGCGGCCTCCTACATCGGTCTGAAGCAGGAAGTCGACTATCTTGATATCAGGCCGCTTGGTCTTGTCCTCATCAGCGAGCAGTTCCTCGATGCGGGCGTTGATGCGGGCATCGAACTCATCAGCCGTTTCGGCGGTGCGGCCAGGATACCAGCTGCAGACCTCCTCATAGACATCGTGGAACGGGCTGCCCTGCAGTTCAGAGACCTTCCGGCGCAGGCGCAGGAATCCGCCGGCCCCCATGTCGATGGTGCGGCCAGTTTTCCGACAGGTAATGCTAACTCCCATGATGTTATTCCTCCTATTTTCTAAGCAATTTTCCTGAATTGGGTGATGTATTGTTTTATGCAGATGGCGTTGATGCTATTCCAGATTCTCCGTCTGTATCCACTGATACAATCTCATCATTTCCCTCACGGCGACATCTCAGGACTGTACTTTGGCACACTAAAGCAACATTGAGGGAGATTACTTTAACAAGCTAAATCAAACTCAAAACAGCTAACTTTAACTAAGTAAAGCGAGTTGCTAAAACAAATACTTTAGCGAATTAAACTAAAAAAGGAGTTCCCTAAGGTCGCCCTCGGGCCACCCCCAGACCCTATCGGGTCAGGGGATGAACCCTCGGGCTCCCACGCTGTTCGTTTCGCGTTGCTCCACTCTCAGCGTCGCCTGGGAACATCGGGTGAGGGTGCAGGCGGTTTGCAGTAGGCTGGTACTTCTCCTGATAGCCTGTACGCCCCGGAGGATCGAGTGACACTCGTGTTCATCGAAGGGGGGCTGTCTCACGGACCCAACATCGGTTTTCGGAGAAAACCGGTGGAGGATTTTGCATTTGGAAGGATAAACACCTCCGGTGGTTTTCTTCGTTAAAAAAGACTAAGTGTCCTGTAGTGTTGCAACAATGCAGGAAATGGCAGTGGTCGTGCGGCACAGACGCAGCACCCCCTTGCCACGAAAAAGAAGCAGAATACTGCTGCTCTTTCGCTGCAAGGGGGAGTCCGAGACCTCATTTGATCTCGTCAGCGATGATTGACCAACCTGCTCTCCGCGTCATTTCTGCTCCACGCGACCATTCCAGAGCAGGATCCCCCGGTTCATCACCGGCAGAAAACCCTTCCTAGCTAATATTTCATCTGGACAGCTACACCCAGCTCCGGGGGGTTTTCGAATCATCTTTCCCATATATTCCTCCCAGCGAGATTTTCTGCAGCGGCTCCGCCAGACCAGTACTCCATGTACTCCGTCGCCACCCATGTCGGCATGGCACAGAGTTTCTGTATCGCAGCATGAGTACGCCCTTAGCTGCGCCGCCAGCAATGCCGGCGGATTTCGATATGCAGCAGATCCGCTTTGGGTAGGGTTGGACCAGGAAATGATGGGTCTGTTTAACCTGGCAAGAGCCTTTGTATTCCCTGCGCTAACTGCGTTGTCTTCTTATTACCATCGAAGCCCTGACAGCAAAACCGGACCTTCCATCCGTCCCCGTCGGCAAATTTGAAGCAGGTACTGTTTCGACTACTGTTATTATATGCAGCTGCAAATTTCGATATATCGAGGCTTGCCGTTGCATACAACGGACAAACACTTTTTCTCCTAAAATATTTTGAAAAACGCCTATCTTTGCAAAACCTCTGGCTAAAATTGTTTGAAATATTTTTCTGATGGCTGTTTTTGAACATTTTGTGGAAGTTCGAATTGTCCTGCAGGGAGAGCCCTCTTATCTATGCCGCCGTAAAACCCTCTGCTTTAGCTGTAGGGATATAAGGCGGCATCCGTGCCTGCGTGCAAATGCCCAAGCAAATATTGGACTACCCCCCGGTGTCGGGGGTATTTTTTTTGCGCATATATGATTTGTGCAGTTTGCATATCATATAAGCAAAATAGCAAAACTATCCTCGAAAGGAGGCCATGGATATGATCACCCTGCAGAGCCGGCTCATAAAGAAAAGCTCCCTCCAAAAACCTGCGCTCATAGATGTCACCCGCGATATGGGCGCCTTCGGGCATCATGTCCGGGCTATGGTTGGCGACATGCTGCACCGGCAGGAGACGCCGGAGGACGCGGACAGCCTCCATGTGCAGTACAAAAAGCTGGGCCTCAGCGACTACATAGTTGGCAGCATGGAGCAGGTTGCCAAAGGCGCTATCTCAGCTGCCAAGGAGTCTCTGGCTCTCGATATAAAGACAAAGGTCCAGCGGATCCCTAAAATCGAAGCCCAGATCAAAAAGAAGACCGACCAGCTGATCCGGGCCATGAATGCCAAAGCCCAGCTGGCTGCCCGCAGCCGGGCCCGCAAGGACAAAGAGCTGCCAGAACCCCTTTGGGAACTGGGTTCAGCCAAAGCACTACCAGGACGGCAGCCTGTGGTTCCTGGTCGGCGGCATCCATAAGAAGCGGCCGCCCCAGAAATACAGCTCCGAGTACCTGTTCGAGGTGCAGTATCTGGACCTGCGGATCAGGCGTCTGAAGCAGGAGATCGCAAACATGCATGCTCGCCTGCACGACCTCAAAGGCCGACTGGAGCGGCTGCGGCGGGAGCAGAAGGCAGGTATCGTCCATATCTGCTTTGGCGGCAAGGCCCACCTCCGCCGGCGCAACGAGGCCAAGACGCCCAAGGAGGTCGAGACCTGGCGCAAGGAGTGGCATGACCTGCGCCGGCGGGAACTCACCCTGGTGGGCCGCAAGGACTCCAAGTGCGGCAACTGGATGGCTCGCTATGATATAGCGACCCACCAGCTTTCGTATAAATCGATACGGGGTCGGCAGGTGGTCATCGATGGGGTGCATTTCCCGCATGGTCAGCAGCTGGTGGAAGCAGCAGTCGCCGCCCACGACATCGCCATTCGGAACAAAAAGCTGCCGCCCGACCAACAAGTTGAGGGCTGGAAGCCGGGCCCTGTCACCTGGTCGATCAGAGACTGCGGCAATGCCTTTCTGGTAAAGTGCATGATCTCGGTACCGGCGGACCCGCACCTGAACAGCTGCTTCGATGAAGGCTGCGTAGCCTTCGATATGAACTACGACCACCTGGCTGTGGCAGAACTGGATGGTAAGGGCCGCCTGTTGAACCACCAGGTCGTCCGGTTCCGGATGGCGGGCCGTACAAGCGGTCAGGTAAACAATGCCATCTCTGAAGCGTTGGAGCAGGTCTTCCGCCAGGCTGCGGCAGCTAATAAGCCCATTGCGATGGAGGACCTGGACAACCCGGATAAGTGCCTGCTGTATGGCAACAAAAGGGCGAACCGCAAAATCAGCGAGTTCGCGCATGGGCGGATGACCTACCTGGCCGGACGCAAGAGTCAGAAGTACCATCTGGTCGTGCGGGCCGTGAATCCAGCCTATACCTCCCAGATCGGGAAACTCAAGTATATGCGCCAGATGGGACTGTCTGTCCACGAGGCTGCGGCCTATGTCATTGGCCGCCGGGCTATGGGCTTCCAGGAGGATGTGCCGGCAGAGCTGATGCACCTGATCCGCAAGCCCGCCATCCCCGTCTTCCATCTGAGCAACTGGGCGGCCCTGTATAAGGTCACCAAGAAGATCCCCACTCATTGCTTTTACCGCAAGCTCAACTACCAGGAATATAAGACGGCCGCTGCGCTGCGGAAGGCCCTTGTTAAATGAGATAGACACCACAAACAATTTTTCTGCGAAGCTATCCACTGCACCGGGCTTTGGGAGCGTCACTAGACGATGGCGTTTCTGGGGACCCGGACGAAATGCAGTTGTCCCAGCAGATCCCTGGGGAGGCTGCCTGCCATCTGGCAGGAGGTCTTTCTGGGCCAATTGGCAAAAATGAACCTGCCGCCAAGTTTCCGGTAAGTCGTCCCCCGGACGATACTGCCACCACACGAGCTTCCTCCGGAAGCTCGTGGAAACCCCGGGCTTTAGCCTTGGGGAGGTTCATCGAAATATGCATATCCAATATATGCGCACCCTCCGAAAGCTATTGTCCCAAAGAAACGGCCTCTTTCCCGTACAGAAAGGGGACTGTTTTCGGCCATATGTTTAGTCTGGAGCTTTTCTGGTCTTTTTTAACGAAGAAAAGCGGCTGGTGATTTCCCTTTGCCGGGAGCCAAGCCGCGGGCCGGTTCCCTCTCGGGAACCTATGCCGGGTCTGTGAGGCCTGCTAGAAATTGTATTAAGCAAATGAGCATACTATCTATTCAGAACCACAATTTTGGAGCCAAACATATCGAAAGGAGGAATTATTACATATGGGAATTAAGAAATTCGGCGTCCTATACCTGGACGGCAAGATTGCCCAACCCGGCACCTCATGTTCTGACCTGGCCTCCGGCCAAAAGCCGGTAGAGCGGACCGTCACATTCGGCGACTCGCAATCGGAAGAGTCTAATATCGCCTGGGTGCAGGTCGACAACTTATGGGTAGCTATCAACAGCTATCTGTTGAATATCAGTTATAAAGAGCTGGAAGACACAGGCCTGGCCCTTGGCCGCGTCGTCCGCATCGATGGGGTTCCCTATCAGTGCAGGAGCCTCAACCTTACACCCTACTATACTGCCGATGGACAGGTGCGGGATGAATGGGTTAATGTCCTGGAAAAATTGGCTGGTTGGAAAAATATCTGGCCGAAAGAAGGTCAAGGGGCCTGGGGGTGCGGCTGCGACAACGGCGGCCGTCACTACTATTCCGACCCCCGATTTGGTAAACTGCAGAACTCCCGCTGCGGCAGGGAGAATCTCCGTAATCCAGCAGTTGGGTTCCGCCCGGTTCTGGAGCCGTTAAAAGAGGAGCCTGTGCTAAACGACTCCTTGATCGGCTCTATCATCGTCGTATATGGCCCCGGGCATGTTATCTGCGGCCGGCTGGTCGGGGTTTCCGACTACGACCTGGTCCTGGAGCGGGACGGCAGCAACTGCCAGACCGACTACGGTGAGTTTGCCAGCGTCGACGGCAGCCTGACGGTTGTGAACCGGGCCCTGCTACTCTATACTCAGAAGGATCCGGTCTCATCGCCAATCAAAAAGTAAGGAGGTATCAATCAAATGGAGATCAAGAAATTCGGCGCCATGTTCCTGGATGGATTGCGCACTGGCCCTGGAGTTACCTATGATAGGTATCCGTCCGGATCCAGTCTTCCAAAGATCACCTTTGGGTCAGTCCCTAATGAGGACTACTGTATCCGCTGGATCAAGGTTGGCAACCTCTGGGTCTCCACGGAGGTGTTCTGCACCAACATCAGTTATCAGGAGCTCCTCCAGAGTGGATTTATTGAGGGAACACCAGTCCGTGTCGGCGGCCGGCAGTATCTCTGCCGCAGTCTCGACCTGACGCCTGGACCCAAAGCCGGGTGTGGGATGAACGACAACGAGTGGACGAACATTCTCTGTGAGACCAGCGACTGCAGCAATATCTGGCCGGTGGTCCGCGGTGGTTTCTGGGGTAAGGGCTGCGCACCTGATGGATTGCAGTACATCGCCCAGCCGTCCAACTGGGACATGGAGATTCTGCTGACCGCCAAAAGCGACTACCGGAATCCGGAGATTGGCTTCCGCCCTGTGCTGGAGCCGATGGACTTCATCCTGGATGAGTCGCTGCTGGGCAGGCAGATCGCAGTCTACTATAAGACTTCCTATGGAGTTGCCGCCATCGGCGGCCGGCTGCGGGCGTACACCGACTACGAGCTGGTGCTGGATGGTGATGATTCAAATTATGATAAATCCGTTTATAAAGACATCGCCTGCATCGACGGCCGCATTGCCTATGTGGATCGGGCCTGCGTGGACAGCGTCCAGCTTGAACCGGAGGTGCCGGCCACATGAAAAAGTTCGAAGCAAGGCGGTTCGGTTCTTTCTGGGCTGGCGACCTCACCAGAACGGATGGCCGGCCGGCTCTCTACACGAAGAATAATGTCCTCCGCTTCGGAGACAGCACCGTGGACGAGTCGGTCAACATCCCCTGGGTATGGGTGGGCGACAAGTGGATCTCCAAGGCCACCGTCCTCACCAATATCACCTGGAATGAGCTTGATGCCTTTGGATTTACCAGAGGCCGGCCAGTCCGTATCGATGGGGACCTGTACTACTGCCGGTGCCCGCACCTGGATGTCAACCCTGACTGTTGTGAATTCAGGCAGGCAGTCAACGAATCTGGACAAGGCAACGAATTCTGGACTTGGCAGGGCCATTACTTCATGGGCGACCGGACGATCGGCATGGAGGATAACGCAGGCACTGTGCGTCCCTGTTACTGGATGGAAGGTATGCACCCATATCTGTCCAGAGCGGAGTACATGGCCTGTTCGGAGCGGAACTGCTTCGTCGGTTTCCGGCCTGTCCTGGAACGGCTGTATCCAAAGAACCGGGACCTGGTCGGCCGCGATGTCACCGTTTGGACTGACACCTGGAAGTTTGCGGGGCACCTGAGAGAGACCAATCTCTATGATCTGGTTCTGGATGGCTGTCCCGACCCTGAGAGGAGCGACAGTTGGAAGGAGTTCGCTGTTGTAGACAACGGCCGGACGATCGTAGATTTGGAGAAAGTCATTTATATGTGCTAAAAAATATGAAAAGGAGAGATTTTTCATGAGTAAAGGTTATAAAGATGGCGTCGGGCGCCACCAGAGGGTATTCAACATGATGAGGAAGAAGGTGCCTGATATCGGGTACACGGGCGTCTGCTGGGTGGATGCGTTTACCTGCATGTACCGGCTGTACCTGGACTTCAACAAGCATGACCAGGCCGGCATCAGCGATGGCTGGGAGTGTCAGATCCGCCAGTATATCCGCCCGGTCTTCCCTGCCTTCGACCTGAGCGTCTACATCTATGGCGAGGCCCATTTTGTCGAGCGGCAGATGGATGTCCTGCTCAATATCATTGGCGCCGTTTCAGAGAATTATCTCCAAGTGCGGCTGTCGGTTGTCTGGCAGAATGCCAGCGAGAAGCAGCTCACCATGAAAGCCATGTTCGACGAGGGCTGGAAGGCCGTGACCTTCGGCTCCGACCAGATCATGATGGACTGGTGCCGGAAGAGGTTCGAGGAAGGCTATTGGATGGGCAATCCGGTTCGCGGCATTGGCCCTGACAGCGTGAAGTTCCCGATGGGCGACCTGAAGGCTGAGCTCCGCAGGACGCCGGAGGGCATGGACCTGTACCTCTCCAAAGAGGGTACGCGGGTCCGGTCTCTGCGGCTGATGTCCCGGGAACGAAAGGTGGGCGACTGCCGGTGGACGGAAGTCCGGGCAGTCATCCCACAGTCTTTGCTGGAGGACGGACAAGCAATGGTCCATGGGCTGCTTGGCCCGGATGATCTGCCGACTGTATATATGCGGGAGGATGGCAAACTGTACTGCCGAGAGTGCCGGTGTACAGTGCCCAATACGGCGAATCATGAGATGCGCCGGGAAGGGGCCTATGCCCACAGCCATGTCTGTGGCATCCGTGCCGAAGGAGAAGTTTACGACGACTGACAAGCAAGAGGACCCTGGGCTGCGATACGCTGCCTGGGGTCCTTCCTTCTTTTCTAACGAAGAAATGTGGCGAGGGTTGGTCCTGTTTGCCAAGGGCTTCTCTGCGGGCCGGCTCCGTTCCAGAGCCTATGCCGGGTCCGTGAGGTTCCATTGTTGGATGCAACGATGGATGGGAGCACCCTCACGGACCCGGCATAGGTTCCCGAGAAGGAACCGGCCCGGATCACTGTCTCTGGAAAAAGAAAATCTCTCGCCAGATTTCTTCGTTAATAAAGACTTTCGTAGTTCCTCGTTGTCCAAAACAAGCAACCACACAAATTGTTGTAGCAAACAGCAAGCCATTCCCACGGAATAGTTTCGCACAAGCCCGCATAAAACATGCTTAGAAGTTCAATTTAGGGAAAATATAAAGCATGAAGGAGAATAATGTACATATGGATATGGGCAAATATCATAGATTCCGCAGAGTTCGCTTCGGTTATCTCCTGGAGAATGGGGTTCCCGCCAGTGAAGGTGGTTCAATCACCGTCGAGGATCCTCGCCTGGAGTTGGTAAACGGTGTAGACATGCGGGACCTGCCGGTAGACTGGGTCCAGTCCTGCGGTATTCTGGTGTCTCGCCAGGTATTCCTATCCGGGATAACTTGGGAGGCTCTGCGCAAGCAGGGGCTTGTCTATGGGCGAAAGATAACGCTCTATGGCCAGGACTACCTCCTCCGCTGCCCCCAGGTTGCCAATCACGGCGAGTGGGAGCAATTTGTGGCTGCTACCAGCCAAGATATCGAATGGAAGGGCGATTCCAGTTTCTTCGGCCAGGAGTTCATCCCTGGTGATGGTGTGTTTCAACCGGACCGCTGCTCGGTCGTCACCCATGGGGGGAGGATTGTTAACGCCCGGGAGGTCGACAAAGCCGACTCCAACATTGGGTTCCGGATGGTTCTGGAGCCAATCGAACCAGAACCGGTTTTGACTCGGGGTGACATCGCCCGACGCATCTCCGCTTACTGCGGCGAGTTCCGCCTGGATGGTTCGCTGGTCGACTTTTCCGACTATGACCTGGTCATCCACCTGTGGAAGAACAGGCTCATGCCATCCGACTTTGGCCCTGGCGTTGTCCAGGATGGCGAGGTCTGTTGCATAGACCGCCAGCTTATCCAGCATCTGTTGCTGAGCCCGGCCTGAGCACTCAAAAAGCCCCCTTCGGGGGCTTTTTCTATGCTCTGAAAACCTCTGTGAAAAAATATATTCAAAGCAAACTGCATATAATATAAATGGAAAAGTTGCGCATCTGGCACCCTTTGCGTATAATGAAGTTTCGAAAGAGAAAGGAGCTGCTTTTCATATATGACTAAGAAGAAAGGCTACGGCAATGACTCAATCACTGCTCTCAAGGGCGCCGACCGGGTCCGGAAAAAACCAAGTGTTATTTTTGGTTCTGACGGGCTGGAGGGTTGCGAGCATGCCGTATTTGAGATTTTGTCCAATGCTATTGACGAGGCCCGTGCTGGCTACGGCAGCCTTATCACCATCACCCGTTATCTGGATGGATCCATCCAGGTGGACGACCAGGGCCGCGGCTGCCCAGTAGATTGGAATGAGACAGAGCAGCGGTACAACTGGGAGTTGGTCTTTTGTGAACTCTATGCCGGCGGCAAATATGGCCGGGACGGTGACTATAAATATGCCCTGGGACTTAATGGACTTGGCTCCTGTGCTACCCAGTATGCCAGCGAATTTATGGATGTGGTCGTCATCCGCGATGGCAAGCGATATAACCTGCATTTCGAGAAGGGCGAGAATGTTGGTGGCCTGCATGAAGAAGCGGCCCCCAAAAGCGCGCATACCGGCACCTCCATACGCTGGAAACCTGATCGGGAGGTGTTCATGGACACTGATATCCCGGCTGAGTATTTTGCTGATACCGTCAAGCGCCAGGCGGTGGTCAACGCCGGTATTACTTTCCTCTTTCGGAATGAAACGGAGCCTGGCCGCTTTGAGGAGGTTCGGTTCCTCTATGAGCATGGACTGACCGACTATGTGACCGAGCTGGCCGGCGAAGGTACCCTGACAGTTCCTGTATTCTTCCAGTCGCCGGAGCGGTCAGGCCGGGACAGGGCTGATATGGACGACTATAAGGTCAAGCTGTCAGTGGCCTTCTGCTTCTCCAACCGGGTGCAGGTCATCGAGCACTATCACAACTCCTCATGGCTGGAATATGGCGGGTCTCCTGACCGAGCTGTGCGCTCCGGCTTTGTCTCGGCCCTGGACGCCTATCTGAAATCCCAGGGCAAGTACAATAAGGGAGAGAGTAAGATCGCCTTCCAGGACATCCAAGACTCGCTGGTGCTGGTGACCAATGATTTCTCCACGGAGACCTCCTATGAGAACCAGACCAAGAAGGCCATCAACAATAAGTTTGTCCAGGAGGCTATGACCGATTTCCTGAAGGAGCAGCTAGAGATCTATTTTATTGAAAATCCCCTGGATGCCCAAAAAATCGCTGAGCAGGTTCTCATCAACAAGCGGGCACGGGAGAATGCTGAGAAGACGCGACTGAACATTAAGAAGAAACTGACCGGCTCCATGGATATCTCCAACCGGGTACAGAAGTTTGTAGACTGCCGGACTCGGGACGCCAGCCGCCGGGAGCTCTACATCGTGGAGGGCGACTCGGCTCTGGGCAGCGTCAAGCTGGCCCGGGACAGTGAATTCCAGGCTATTATGCCAGTGAGGGGCAAGATACTCAACTGTTTGAAGTCCGACTATGCCAAGATCTTCAAAAGCGAGGTCATTACAGACCTGCTCCGCGTCCTGGGCTGTGGTGTGGAGGTCAAGGATCGGCATGCCAAGGAGATGGCCGGGTTCGACCTCTCGGCTTTACGATGGAACAAAGTAATCATCTGTACGGACGCCGATGTGGATGGGTTCCAGATCCGCACCCTCATCCTCACGATGCTCTACCGGCTCACCCCCACCCTCATCCAGGAGGGCTATGTCTATATCGCCGAGTCGCCCCTGTTTGAGATCACCTGCAAGGGTGACACCTGGTTTGCCTACTCTAACGCCGAGAAGGACTCGGTGGTTGCCAAGCTGAAGGGAAAGAATTGCGATATCCAACGATCCAAGGGCCTGGGTGAGAATGACCCAGATATGATGTGGCTGACGACCATGAACCCGGACACCCGCCGCCTCATCAAGGTTATGCCCGAGGATGTGGAGCAGACTGCCACTATGTTTGACCTGCTTCTGGGCGACGACCTGCAAGGCCGTAAGAATTATATTGCCAGCGATGGGCACCTGTTCCTTGATCTGGCAGATATCTCTTAAAAGGAGGGCTGTATAATGGCACCCAGAAAGAAAAAACAGGCAGCTGAAGCGGCCCGTGTAAGCGCTGCTGACCTGCATGTAAAGGGCTTGAAGTCAGAAGTGCAGGAGCAGCCGATCACCGACACCCTGAAATACAACTACATGCCCTACGCCATGAGCGTCATCGTTTCCCGGGCCATTCCTGAAATCGACGGATTCAAGCCCAGCCACCGGAAGCTGCTGTACACCATGTACCAGATGCACCTGCTTGGCGGGGCCCGGACCAAGAGTGCCAATATTGTGGGCGCCACCATGAAACTGAACCCACATGGCGACGCGGCCATCTACGATACGATGGTCCGTCTGTCCAAGGGCTATGGTGCCCTGCTCCATCCGTTTGTGGACTCCAAGGGTAACTTTGGTAAGGTCTACTCCCGGGATATGGCCTGGGCCGCCAGCCGGTACACGGAGGCTCGGCTGGATGGTATCTGCGTCGAGATGTTCCGGGATATCGACCAGAATACAGTGGATTTTGTTGACAACTACGATGGAAAGCTGAAGGAGCCCTCCCTCCTTCCCACCACCTTCCCCAACATCTTGGTATCCGCCAACAAAGGCATCGCTGTGGGCATGGCCAGTGATATCTGCGGATTTAACTTGGGCGAGGTCTGCGATACGACCATCGCCCTCATGGAAAATCCCAACCATGATATCCTCTCCACTCTCCTGGCTCCTGACCTGCCCACCGGCGGCGAACTCCTCTATGATGAGAAGATACTGCGGAGCATCTATGAGACAGGCCGCGGGACCTTCAAGGTACGGGCCAAATGGCGGTATATTCCAAAGCAGAATGTCATTGAGATCTATGAGATCCCCTATTCGACGACTACCGAGGCCATCGTGGACAAGGTCGTTGAGCTGGTGAAGCTGGGCAAGCTGAAGGAAATCAGTGACATCCGCGATGAGACAGACTTGTCTGGCCTGAAGCTGGCCATCGACCTGAAGCGTGGCAATGCCCCTGAGAAGACCATGCAGAAGCTGTTCAGGCTGACTCCTCTGTTGGATAGCCAGTCCTGCAACTTCAATGTTTTGATCAACGGCCAGCCCCGGGTTATGGGTGTGCGAGAGCTGCTGAACGAGTGGGTAACCTGGCGCATGGAATGCGTGCGGCGCCGGCTCAACTGGTCTATCGCCCGCAAGTCCGAGAAGTTACATCTGCTGCAGGGTCTGGAGAAGATTCTGCTGAATATCAATAAGGCCATCAAGATCATCCGGGAGACGGAGAAGGATGCCGATGTGGTGCCCAACCTGATGGCTGGGTTTAAGATCGACGAGGTGCAGGCTGAGTTTGTGGCTAATCTGCGGCTACGGGATATCAACAAGGAGCATATCCTCAAGCGTACCAAAGAGATTGCCACTCTGGAGAAGGAGATTCACAGCCTGGAAACGACCGTAAAGTCGCCCAAGCGCATCCAGAACTTGATTGCCAAGGAGCTGCGGGAGGTCAAAGAAAAGTATGGGACGCCCCGCCGGACTGAGATCGTCAAAGACCACCAGGATGAGGCTGTGGACGATGTAGACAACGGCGCCCCAAGCTACCAGGTCCACCTGTTTCTCTCCCAGGGGGGCTACCTGAAGAAGATCACGCCCCAGTCGCTGCGCATGGCCAGCGAGCAGAAGTACAAGGACGGCGACGGGCCGGGCCAGCAGTGGGAGGCCGATAACCAGGATGAGCTGATGGTCTTTACAGACAAGCAGCAGTGCTACAAGACCTTTCTCAGCGAGTTCGACGACTCCAAGGCCAGCATTCTGGGCGACTATCTGCCCACCAAGTTGGGCATGGACGCTGATGAAAAAGTCCTGTGGGCCTGCCTGCCCGGCGACTATTCTGGTGATCTGGTATTCTTCTTCGAGAATGGCAAGGCTGCCCGGGTGGCTTTGTCGGCGTACCAGACGCAGACCAGGCGCAAGAAACTCATCGGAGCCTTCTCCGACAAATCGCCGGTGGTCAAGGTCCTGTGGCTGAAGGAGGATCAGGATCTGGCCGTGGGCGCCGACTCTGGTAAGACAGTCTTGTTCGATTCCTCCCTGCTGGCAGCAAAGAGTACCAGGGCCGCCCAGGGCGTAGGGGTACTCACGCTGAAGAAGGGGCAGAAGCTGGCCTGGGCTGCGATGGTAGGCGAGACGCATATCAAGCGCATCGCCCGGTATCGGGTGCGGAACATCCCGGCCGCGGGGGTCAACCTCATTGGCGTGGATACGGCGACAGATCAATAGCTCCAGAAGGGCCGTCCGCATGGGCGGCCCTTTTCCTGCCCGGCAGCTCCGAATAGCCTCCGGGCAACGCGCATAGTATTCGAACAGCAAGTACAATTTTTGGAAGGAAAATCAGAAGGAGATGACAAGCATATGGCAGATATAAGGCTGCTGGGAAGCATATATGTGCGCAACAAGCCGGTCCAGGTGGGAAAGAATGTCAGCCGGTATAAGGCCGATGCGCCGATTATCATTGGCGACACGGCATGCGGCCTGGAGTGCCGATGGATTATGGCAAATGGCCTATTCGTTGCCGACCAGCCCTTTCTCGTTGGGATGACCTTCCGCCACATGAGGGACCGAAATTTCCACATGGGGGTCGAGATGCGGATCGATGGTTCCTTATACCGCTGCCGGCTGATGAAGACGGATCCGGATGAGGATGGCCAGCCAAGCGAATGGGACCAGCTGAAGGGCCAGCTGCTCCCGGTATGGGGCAAAATCACCTCGGTGGTTGCTATGCGGGAGGGTGTTGTTTCAATCCGCGACGGAGAGGCCAGGCCTATTGTTTATACCTACGCGCCATGTAGTTGGTTCCCGGTACTCGAACCACTGTCCACTGTAGTCCTGTCGGAGGAGGCCATTGGGAAGAGCCTGATAGTCTCTGTGGGCGAATGCGTCGTCAGCGGAATGTTGGAGAGTATCACCGATTACGATATTGTGATGTCCAAGGTCATTGCCAGCAAGGTTGCTCCTGAGCATATGCTGCGGATCGGCAATGGAAAAATGGTCATCACGCGGGATGCCGTATGGGCCATTCGAGAGGCATAGCCCATGCAGCGTGAAATGAGAGCCCTGGCACAATGCCAGGGCTCTCATTCTTTTGTGCCATCGGAGGGTCTTTTTTAACGAAGAAGTGTGGCGGAGAAATTTTGTTTTGCCCGAGGTTCTCGCCGGAGTAGGTCCCCTCCGGGGCCCTGTATTGGGTCCGTGAGATTTTGCCACCGGATACCTGTCCATTGTTGCGTACAACAACGGAACCTCATGGACCCGGCATAGGCACAGGAACGGAGCCGGCTCGCAGCAACAGCATCTAGCAAGCAAGACAACCTCAGCAGTTTTCTTCGTTAAAAAAGAATTGGCAAACCCAAAACAACAAAAAAAAAGACGGCAGGGAGAATTTCTCTCCCCGCCGTCCGGCGCGATATGATATCAGGTTTCTTCGCCCTCATCCAGCTCCTGGAAGATAGCTTCGTCCTTCTTGGGCAACTTCTTGGGCTCCTTAGGGTTTTTGTCGGAGGAGGCATCCACCACGATGGTTGGCCCATCCCCGGCCGCCAGCTTGCCGCCCAGCATACCGGCGATCAGGGCCTTGAGGTCGATGCCCATACCCTGGGCCACGCCTTCGGTCACCTGGGTGGTGCCGGTGATGATGTCCTGGATCAGCTTGGCGCTGTTGCCCTCGCCGTACATGGTGATCTTGTCCACCTTGGACAGAGGCTCAGCCACATTCCGGGCGATGTCAGGCAGGGCCTGCATGATCATCTCGATGACAGCGGCCTCGCCGTACTTTTTCATGGCCTCAGCCTTCTTGTCGATACCTTCGGCTTCAGCCAGAGCCTTGGCCTGGATAGCCTCAGCCTCGGCCTTACCGACAGCGGCAATACCAGCGGCCTCCTGCTCCTTGGCGTACTTGGCGGCTTCTGCCTGGGCCTTGACGGCCTCAGCTTCCTTCTGCTGCTCGAACAGCGTGGCCTCGGCATCCCTCTGACGGACGAACAGCTCAGCCTCAGCTTCTTTCTCCTGACGGTACTTCTCTGCGTCTGCCTTGGCGCGGATGTCAGCGTCCAGGGTCTGCTTGGCGACCTCGACCTCCTTCTGCTTCAGCTCAGCCTCACGCTCAGTCTTGGCGATCTGGGCGTTAACAGTAGCCGTCTCAATGGAGCGCTGCTGCTCCTGTTCCTCGATTTTGTATGCAGCGTCAGCTTGGGCCCGCTTCATATCGGCTGCGACCTTCAGCTCTGCCTTCTTGACTTCCAGCTCCGTATTCTTCTGGGCAATCTCAGTCTCGGCCTGGACACGAGCGTCGTTGGCTTCCCGGTCTGCCTGCGCCTGGGCGATGGCCACATCGCGGTCAGCTTGGGCCTTGGCGATGGAGGCGTCCTTCTTGATCTTGGCCGTATTGTCGGCGCCCAGATCCTTGATGAGGCCATTCTCATCAGTGACATTCTGGATGTTGCAGGAGACGATCTCAATGCCCAGCTTGGCCAGATCCTTGGACGCCTTATTCATGACCTCATCGGAGAACGAGTCACGGTCCGTGTTGATGTCCTTGAGGGACAGGGTTCCCACGATCTCACGCATGTTGCCCTGAAGGGAATCCATGAGATCCATGGAAATCTGGTCAGCAGACTTATTGAGAAAGTTCTTTGCGGCCAGAGCAATGCCCTCAGGGGTGGGCATGATACGGATCTTGGCCACTGCGTCCACGCTCACATTGATAAAATCGTTGGTCGGCACAGGGCGGTCAGTCTTGATGTCTACGCTCATCTGACCCAGGTACAGCCGGTCCATGCGCTCCAAGAAGGGGATGCGGAATCCGGCTCGGCCGATGAGCACGCGGGGCTGCTTCTTCACGCCGGAGATAAGAAAGGCATGGTCGGGCGGCGCCTTTACATAGCTGAGGAGGAAGAGCACGATGACGAGGATGGCGGCTGCGATACCGCCGATGAGGGGGATTGGCATTGAACAACACTCCTTTTTTTTGTTTTCCAACCGCCCTTGCGGAAGATCTTGTAACTGTGCAAGATTTGATAATTTTCCATGTTCAGAATATACCGGATATGCCAGTATCGCGCTGATGACACTGGGCATTCCTAACATGTGGCTTTACATTCTTCTTCCGGACGGTGGGATTCTATTTATATTATATGCACTCCGTACTTTTTATATTTTTGACAAAATAGCTGGAGCTCCCGCAATTTGGAACTCCAGCTTTGGCAATTAGTCCTGTTTTTTCCGCAGACAAAAATCCTTCACGAAGGTCATTGCCACTACCAATCCGGCACAGGCGACAAACACATCCCTCACGATGATCATGCCGGTGGACAGGCTGTCGTACCAATATAGGCCCTGCAGTCGGGCGATCAGGTAGGTAACCGGGAGGATCACTGCTATGAGATAGGCAATGACAGCCAGACCCTTCCCCGCCTCCTTAGCACCCATTCCAAGCCCAATCAGGTCGGACAAGAGGTCAACTACACAGATAGCAAAGGCCATGCCGGCCGATACCACCAGAATCCTGGGTGTACCAACGGCGTACTCTGGGAACGACAGCACAGTAGCAGCCATGCAGAGCAGATAGCCCAGATACAAGAAAATCAGGTACACCTTGTCTGCCGTTCGCAGAGGGGTGCCCTCATAGGGCTTACTGGTGATGCCCTTCTTTGCTGCGAAGAGAACTAAGATTCCGAAAATTTCCATAATTTTTGCCTCCTATTTTTGATTTTAGATCCGGAATTGGTTGCTAAAATCTATAATATGCAAGCCTGCACGCTTTCATTTTAGGCAAAAAAGAACCGGAGCCCCATAAAGAGGCTCCGGTTTGGATATCAGGCAGGTTGTGCAAGGCAAATATCCTCGCCATCCCGCCGGAACATCCGCGGATGGCGCTGTAGCTCCTGCCGCAACTTTTCCGCTAGGTGGTTATTGGACTGAGCTTTGGGGTGCTTCTCCATTTCTCCTTCCAGCGCGGAAACGGTCATTCGCCCGCCGTTGGCTTCCAGGATCATGGATAGAACAGCCGCCCAAGTCATCTTTTCACTGGTCCGGACATCCCGCTGCATGAACTTGACATGTTGCACGGGGATGATGTACGGGTCCTTCTTCTTCAGAATGACCAGATACTCATGCTCCAGGGGGATGAATTTGCCGCCGTACTGGATGGTATCGGTCAGACAGTTATGCTGTTGCTTGATGATCACCTGCTCCAGCTCGCCGAACAGGTCCATATTCTTGAACATGGAGTAATACTGGCCCCGGTAGCGGGAGTCACCCATCAGGATAGCCAGCCGGCCGCCCTTGCGGAGCAGCTTGTACAGGTTGGCATTGCAGGTATCGAACCATTGCTTGAACGCCGCCTGGTCGCCGATCCGGCTGCCGTCATGGGGGTTGATCTCATCGCCCCACATGCCCTTGCCGTCGGCGCCCTTGCCGGAGTACACCGGCATCGAGGAGCCGGGGAATACAAAATAGGGCGGGTGGAAGAAGATGAAATCCAGCAGCGGAAAGTCCAGGTCGGGTCCGCTGATGTCCACTCCCCCATACTTGGGATTCAGGTCAGAAAAGACCGTGTTGGCGCTGGTATAACCCAAGTCCTGCGCCACCTCAATGGAGGTGCCGGAGCCTACAGCCAGATCCCCGAAAGTATCAGGCTTGTAGTGCTGGAGCAGGTCCCGGATCAGCAGGCCGGAGCAGTTTCCCCGCCAGGAGTTACTGCCATACTTGCCGCGGGCAAAGTAGGAAGCGATGGAGGTCAGCCCCTTGAGAGGCTGCATCCGGAAGCTGAGCTGATTCAGATCCCCGACCAGCTTGCGCCCGTCCTCGTACTCCAGCAGTACCTCCCGGCCTTTACGGCCCCGGTCTTTGACCTCGATATTTACAACCTTCCCCTCGCAGAGATAGGGCCTCAGCTTGGTCAGATCAGTCGCATTTAACATTGTTCTGTTCCCCCTTCTGATTTTTGGTCTCCACAACAGGTTCGTCCGGCTCATCCTCGGCCGGAGGCTTATTGTCGCCCCAGCGGGACCGGTCGAAGCCCTTGATTTTTACCCACCCGGAACTGTCCAGGAACCAGGCAGTGCGCTTGTGGCCCTGTCTGAGGACGATCACATCGCCCAGCATCACATTCTGCTGATACCGGGCATACTGAGCTGCCGTCTCAACCTTTGCGTTGGGACGGAGCGGGCCGCCCCAGGTGGGGTGGTACATTCGGTCATCCACAGCCAACCCCCACTTCTTGAGGGTCGATAGAGACACCTTGTACTGGTCGGATGCCGGAGTGTAGATGATGTAGCAGTCTCCGTAGTAGCGATCATTCAGCCACCGGTAAAAGGCCGGATAGAAGGACGCTGGGCGCTCATCCCTCTGTTTTAGCCGTTCATGGAAGGCCGACTGGTGGATATCGATCCACCGCATGTAGTCAACCGTGCTCCAGTAGTGTCCGGCATGCAGGTCCATCAGCTTGAAGTAACTGCGGATACCAGGGATGTAGCCGCCATCATGGTTGTCAAGTCGGGCGGCCGTGATGAGAGAGAGTTCTTTCATAATATTCACTCTCCCTTCCCATAATCGCCGATCTTAATCTGTCCCACGCAAACGGCAGATGCTTCCAGCGGCTCCTCATCGGGCGGCGTGTACTCATCCAAAACCTGCTGCATAGCCGCAAAGGCCGTCTGAGCGATCTTGTTTGCCAGCTGCTGGTCAGGAAGGTTCATGACCTCGGCACCCTCATTCTCCACCAGGGAGTCCAGGGCAAATACAGCCTCGTCCAGTGTAAGAGGGGCTGTCTGCAGGTGCAGAACAGATAGCGTCCGGACCACCAGGGCCTCAGGGTTGTTGCAGCGGGCATTCTTGGCCCGGATGGCCATGGCCAGCTGGGCCCGATCCTGGGCAGAGGGAACCAGCCTCTCAAGGATTGACAGCTTTCGCTTCAGATTTTCCGCCGCCTCATGATAAGGGGTGAAAGTCCCGGGCTTATTTTTCTCAATGTATTTCTCCATAAAAAGTTACCTCCTAATATGTGTATGCCTCCAATGATTGGGGTCTACACCAATCCTATGCAAATCGGGGCCACTTCATTCCAGAGCAGGCTTCCCATGCGGGTGTGGCCTGCGAAAGGAGATTTGCCTGCCAGAGAAAGGGCTTCTTTTTTAACAAAGAAATCATGTGGGGTGATTTTTGTTTACTGAGGAGGCTGAGATGCGTCGCACATGGCCCGTGAAAACGGCACTATTGCAACAGTTGTAAAGAAATAACACCTGTCACCATCCGCGGTATGCGACAATGGATTTTGCCGTGGCTGCATACAACTGTTTAGGTGGCTAAACCCAGGCTAAGGCCGACAAGTATTTTAACTTTCATGTATCCGGTATCTCACGGACCACAGGCGAAGAATCAGGGCCAGGGTGCAGGGAGGAGATCCTTCACTGCTTTTTTCGGTAGAAAAAATTCGGCGGTCCTTTTAGCGTTTGAAAGGAGACTCAAAAAGCCTTGATTTCCATACCCAAAATATAAAACAGTCGTTTTGCATAAAATATGCATAGAGAACAAGGCCACGAGAAAGGAGGGCTGGGCGGACTCCCCAGGGAGGCAGTACGCCCGCGCAAGGTCATGGAGAAGGATATTGATTATGTTAGGCTTGGCAAATTTCTTGGCTATGCGCTTCGGTATAGGCCGGATGTGGCAGGAGTGACTTTTGATGACCACGGCTGGGCGGATGTAGATGCCCCTCTTGCTGGAACCCGCAAAAGGTATCCAATTACCAGGGGGTGTCCTGGAGGAGATCGTCCATACCGACGCAAAGCAGCGGTACGCCTTCAGTCCGGACAGAAAGAAGATCCGTGCCAACCAGGGACACTCGTTCCCGGTGTAGATAGACTTTAGAGAGGCTGAGCCGCTGGAGGTACTGGATCATGGCACAGCTAAAAAGTCGATGGGAGCGATTGCTGAGCGTGGACTACTGCCTATGAGTCGCCAGCATGTCCACCTCTCTTTTAACATCAAAAATATGTTCTGACTTTCCAAAAAAAGGCCTTTGGATGATAAAAGCATGCCGGTTAGGTACCTGCAAACGATGCTCCTCTGGTAAAGAGGGTTCATGTGATATAAGGAGGCATTAGAAAATTATGTTTGATTTTAATATGATTCTCACTGCTCTGATTGAATTGGGACGCAAGACAGGGCAGCTAACTGATACTGAGGTCCTGCAGTCTCTGGATTGCCTGGAGGCTGCAGACTTGACCAAAGCCCAGGCGGCCTTGGCTGCGGCCGGTATTAAGATCGTCCCCGGTGAGCCCGAGTTCATCGATGATGTCATCTCTGGCACAGGCGACCCTGAGGAGGATTGGGGCGGCGGCGCCCTGGATTCCTTCTCCATGTACATGCGTGAGATTGGTCAGTACCCGCTGCTCAGTGAGGAAGAAGAGCGCGAGCTCTGCATTCAGCTCCGGGATGGCCGGGCTGCCGCAAAGCGGCTGAAGAACGAGGCTGCAACCCTGTCTGAGGTCGAGAAGGTAGAGCTGAAGGCCCTGTCCAAGGCCGCTGATAAGGCCAAGGATAAGCTGGTTGAGCACAACCTGCGGCTGGTGGTCTCCTTTGCCAAGCAGTATGAGAATTCCTTTCATGATCTGCAGCTGCTGGACCTTATTCAGTCTGGTAACATGGGTCTGATGAAGGGTATTGAGTACTATGATGTGGATCGGGGCTTCCGCCTGAGCACCTATGTGACCTGGTGGATCCGGCAGGCCATCACCCGCGATATCGCCAATCTGGGCCACGCCATTCGCGTTCCTGTCCACATGTCCGAGCGGCTGCGCAAGATTATGGCTGTGGAGAAACGGCTGGAGCAGGAGCAGAACTGTTCTGTTACCGATGAGCAGTTGGCTGAGGAACTTGGTATCTCTGTGGAGGAGCTGTCCCGGACACGCCTGAGCCGGCAGACAGTCGTCTCTACGGACACTCCCATCTCGGAGGAGACTGACGGTATGGTCTTGGGTGATCTGCTGACCGAAGATGGTCCTGGCCCCGAGGAGCAGTTTGAGAAGACTGACCTACGCAATGCCGTCCATGAGGTTATGGGGAAAGTCCTGTCTCCCAAGGAGCAACTTGTCCTCAACCACCGGCTGGGCATGAATGGTGAGTCCGCAAAGACGCTGGCCGAGGTTGGCGACCTGATGGGGATCACCCGTGAGCGAGTGCGCCAGATCGAGTCCAAGGCTCTGCGGAAAATGAAATGCACCAGCTTGCGCAAGCGGTATATGGACTATGTCCAGGACGGCCATGAAGAGCAAACTTTTCGGTTCTGATTGGGATATGGCGAAGGCGTCCGGTGATATGCCGGACGCCTTTTCTTCGTACTGTGGAAAATATAAAATTTATGAAATGCATATAATGAAGTGAGGTGATTGACAATGCACAAGTTTGAACCGCTCACGGCGGTAGTATTAGTGGACAACAATATGGGGATTGGCAGTGGTTCTGATATTCTGTTCCATTGCCGCCCGTTTAGAGAACAGCAGATGCGGATATTAGCAAACTACCCGGTCATTATGGGACGGACTGCTTATGAGTCGTTCCCCTGGGAGAAAGTCCCGGCAATGTGGTGTAGCCGTATCCTACTACTGTCCAGTACGGCCAAGCCGGATGGACGGGCTGAGATTTTCCGCTCTGTCTCTGAACTGATCGACGCCTGCCCCCGACGAACCATGGTATTCGGCGGCGAGTGTACTTTCAAGGCCCTTCTCCCCTACTGCAGCACCATCATGGCTTGTCAGGCCGATATTGAACTGCCCGCTGACCGGAGATTTCCGGTTGCTCTGGGCAAGAACAAATGTTGGAAGGTCTGCGAGCGGTCCAAGGTTCTGCAGGGGCCCCATAAGTTGGATGTCCCCTGCCAGTTCGTGACCTATGCCCGGGACATTAGGGTCGAACCGGTACGCTGGCCGGATGGCCGGGCAAATCAGCTGCCCACCTGCGGATAAAAAAGAGACGCCTTATGGCGTCTCTTAGGGGTGCGATTTAATTTTCGGGGAGGACAGCAATCTGGGCCTCGTAGTCGGCCAGCATGGCGGCCAGGGTCTCCGGGTCCGTCTCCCAGTAGCTGTCATCCATCAGCTTCTCCAAATCCAAAGGAAGGTCTGTGGGCCGTGCGCCCGTCAGGACGCCATCTTCGAAGCGGAGCTGTGTCTCGGTACCTTCATAGTCGAAACGCGGAAATACGCGCTCCTGGACGGTCTTATCGCCGTTTTTCTTTGTGATAGTGCTGGCGACCGGATAACCAGTTTCGCTGTCCACCTTAATGATGGAGACTTCCCCATCCGCCATCTCCGGTACATCAACCGCGATCAGATCCACATAGGGCCCGTCATAGGACAGCATAGTGTCATCAGGTTGGGACTGGCAGCCACACAGGCACATAGCAAGAGCAAGAGCAAGGACAAAAATCTTTTTCATGTCTAACACCTCCTATCAGGACACGCCCGGGAACAGGCCGTAGCCGATACTGCCGGCGCCATACTCCCCGAACAATTCAGGGATCGGCTCCAGGGAACAGTTCAGCTCCGGGTCCACGCAATTGAGCAGGAACAACCAGATGGCAGCCAGCTCCTCTGGGCAGTCTGCCTGGGTATCAGCCGTCTGGAAGTGGAGCCCCTTCTCATCCTCGTAGAGCTCAGTTCTGAATGGATAGCCCAGATTCTTGAGCTGCTGAACGACATCAGCCGGAAGCAGGTCGTCCTCGAACTTATTGGCAAAGCTGTGCAGGTCAATACCAGTTTTTGCAATGATCTGCGTCTGTGCCTCCAGGACATCCTTAATTGGCTTATCTGTGCCAATATGGAAGGATTGGGTCCGTCCGTGGCCATCGCCGAAATAGTCACCGATGACCATGTTGAAATTATACCTCATAATTTTTTCTCCTTTCGGTTTTTGTATATGCTCAGCCCTCAGAAAGGGCGGGATTCACATCTTCCCTGGGTCTTTTCTCAAACGAGGCCAGCCCAAGGCTGACCCTCAGAGCATCGTCAATCTTGTCCATATCGAACCTAGACATCTGCCCCACGCGGGACACCAGGCGGGTGCAGGAGATGGCCCGAACCTGCTCCAGCAGGACTGTCTCACAGGTTCTGTGATGCCAGTGGTCCACATGGGTCGGCATCCGTCCCTTGCGCTTGGTTGTTATCGGAGCGATGATAGTCGTTGGACTGTACCGGTTGCCGTAGTCATTCTGGATAATTACGACAGGCCGGAGGCCGCTCTGCTCACTGCCAAAAGCATGGCTGAGGTCAGCGAAATAGATCTCCCCTCGGTGGATGAGCGATTCATCCAGGGCCTTGGTACGCTTAGATTTGACCAGTCCAACACTGACCTTCAGGGCCTGGTCGACCTTTGCCATGTCTTCATCGGACAACCTGCCGCAGGACGAAATAAAACGAGCGCCGGAAAGAGTCCGGACCTGCTCGGTCATAACTACCGCTTTTTTATTCATAACCGTCACCTCCACTTGGGTGGGAAGACGGGCCTCGCTACGCTTGGCGATAGGTGCAGCGATAAAGGTAAATCCCTGCCGGTTGCCGTAGTCGTTCTGCACGATCACAACCGGCTGCTGACCACCAAATTCGCAGCCCATCACCGGGTTCAGCTCGGCATAGTAGATTTCTCCTCTTTGCATATGATAACCTCCTGGGTGTAGTTTTCTCCAAAATTGTTGTGCTGCTAAATCATATGCAGAAACTCTATAAATCATTCTGTCCAACGAAGGGAGGGTGCGTATATGCCCCGGAAACCTCCAATCGAATTCAAGCTCTTTGATGAAATGCTTGAACGCCCGTGTCAAACCGCGGAAGACTTGGTTATAGGCGCTCGTGAATTGATCTTCTCGTCAGAGGCAACCGCCGACTGTAATGTGATGGTGGCAAGGGCGTCGCAGGGCTCCCGAGTCCTGATTTTAACTGTCGATCGTGATAACTATGAGTTCTCCTATCGAACTATGGATGGACGCTGGCATGCAGAAGGAGGATGGCTGGCCTGTGACCTGCGTGAAATTACCATTGACCGGCTCAAACAAACGATGATTGATTATCTGGCGAAAGGGACGCCTATCATCATTCCTGGCCGGGTACATAGACCGCCTGTCCAGCCGAAGCGACTGCGGAAGGCACGCTGATTCCTCCCACCCCTTACGAAGTGTCACATAACTTTCCTTTAGGAAAGTCACAGACCTAGCGTAGCGGTCTGTGTGGGGCTCCATCACAACGCATTTCGTGAAGAATTCAGGAAACCCGGAAAAAAAGACAAAATTTCCTAGCTCCTCTTTGTTTCAAGTAATAATACAATATTCAACAAAATGGAAGAGAGTCTGCATCGCAGCAGACCCTCTTTTTGCGCTCAGAAACGAATAGCCTCTACCCTGGTGTCGGCACTGCGCTCCTCATGGAACTTTTTCAATGCCTTCTCGGGGAAATCCTTGGGGAAGTTCCAGAGCGTCCCCTTGTGCCGCATCAGACCGAAGAACCAAGACAACAGGTACTCGTCGCCGCCATCGGCCGGCTCCAGGTGGAAACCCTCCAGCAAATCGTAGACAACGACATAGTACTTCTTGTACAGCTTGTGCCAGAAGATGTCTCCCTCGAATACAGGGATACCCTTCCAGTCGGCGCTGGTCTTACCCCGAGCCAGCCAGTCTTTCTGGTCTGCCTTGCGGGCGTCGTCCCAGTTAGTGTCCATCCAGGTCCCGGAGAACAGGGATGCTGTGCAGGGGCAGATAGAACTGTCGCCCACGCTCTTTCCCCACCGATCCGGGCTGTGCAGGCACAGAATCGGCATCTGAGGTTTGGCGCCGTCCGGCACCGGCATCGGGACGATGGCCATACAGCCGTAGAGCCATTTGCCATTGACGACTTTGCCGTCTGGTTTCGTGATTTTGTTCTTCCCTGTGGAGTCACTGTGAAATCCGCGATAAAGCATCCGGTTGTTAATATTATATACCATTGCATAATTCCCCCTAAATTGGATTATGAGGAATACTATGCAAGGTCAGCTCAGACCATTCAAATAAGGCGCACTACATTGGCTGGGTCGGATTTTAGCCGCATGATGAGGCCCATGACCTGGAGCTTGGCATCATCAGAGAGAGTGCTGAACTGCTGGACGAGCATTTCCTCCTCGCTACTGAGCCGGCGAGTGGGCTTATAACCACGCATGCCGCAGAAGATCTCCAGCTCCACCCCAAAATAATCGGCCAGCGTCTTCAGCATCCGGAGGTCGGCTTTTTTGTTCTCACGGTTGTACAGCGAATAGAGGGTCATCTCCGAAATTTTGGTGTCTTCATGGATCTTGGGAATCGTTTTCTTCGATTCATCCACCAGATGGCGGAAAACGCTGGAGACAGATTCCTGTTCGATTGGTATGGCCATAGATCAAATGCCCCCTTTGCTGGCATTAAGAATATCATGGACGGGGGACCGCCGTCAATAAAAAATTTTGCAAATGCGCAACCGAACCTCAAACTTTGCGTTTGCACAACAGCCGGACAGGCCACCCTCGAAAACAGACCCTTTTGTCGAAATCGAATATTTTGCATTTGTCAAATGCAAAATCAACCAAACACACATAAAAAGCGCCTCCGGCGCCATACCGTAATCAAGAAGGACCATGCTACGCCTTCCACAATCGACCTCTTTCCACTGATTATTTTCAACAATACAGAGAGTTATCACTGCACACATAAAAAGAGCCCTCTCCCCTATTCTGCTGGGGAAAGGGCTCTCAACTACTCTGTCCGAAATCCCGCTGGACATCCATCTCAACAGCTAGGTCAAGATCCTCCCGGATGGTGACTAGGCTGGCCAATATGTATTTTCGGCGGTCTTTTATGGGGGTATTTACCCGGGAGACCTGCTCATAGACAGCCTGGTACTCCTCCAGGGATAGTCCCATGAGCCGACAGATGACCTCATCCCTGGTATAAGTCCGGCCTCGGACCTTTAGTTCAGGTTTTCGGGAATATATGTAGCCGGCAATGATGCCGACGAACTGCTGGATGGCGGCATCCGACATGGTGATGCCGAATGAGGTTTTCATCTCTGGGGTATAGAGCTCCAGCTCCAGCCCCTCCCCTATCGATTCTTCTATCTCCTGCAAAGTCATTCCATCCGTCCAATGATGGCGTCTGTTGATTGAAGGATTGTTGCTAAGAGGAATGTTGTTAAGAGAACTGATGATAGTAGTGGCCTCAGGAACCGCGGACTGAAAACCCGCAGATTGATTTTCCGTGGCCTGTTCTGCCGTGGGCTGGATATCCGTGGATTGTTTTCCTGTGGGTTGATTTTCCGCGGCTTCAATTTTGGGTGACTGTACCGTGGCACTGTTTTTGGGGTACTGAACGACGATAGTTCGTCCCTTGTCAGCTGCTGCTGTGTCAGGGCAGTCGTTGAGGTGATAGCTGTTGGAAGCCAGCCGGCCGTTGATGTGCCGCTGCACCCGGCTGATATAGTTGGTATCCACTAGCTGTTTCATATGCTTGCGGAAGCTGTTCTCAGACAGGCCCAGATGGCGGCAGATGACGGCGACCTTAGGAAACGACACCTGCCCGGCGCCTGAATAGCTGGCCAGGTAGGCATAGATGACTTTAGCGGTGCAGGAGAGCCGCTGGTCGAACATGACCATGCGGGGCAGTAGACCATAGCCGGCCCCCTTGAGCCCGGTGAAGCCGAAGGTCAGCGATCCCCCATCCGAGTCATATTTCTGCTCGGCAAATTTTTTTGGGTTGCTGACAATCGTATAGGAGTTATGGGCAAACCGGCTGCCGGCGCCCTTCACCTGTTCCACCAGAATATAGCCCTGGTCCCGGAGCTGCCGCATGCCGGCATTATATTTGTTGCGTCCAACATTCAGCCAGCTGACGATCTTATCTCGAGAGGGAAAGACTGAGTGGTCGTCGCCGGCCAGCGCACAGAGCAGCGAATAGACGGCCTTGGCGGCAATGTCCAAGTCAGTATCCTGCATTGGGTACTTACAGATAATGCCATAACCCTTGGCCATCACGCCTTCAATGCGCAGCCGGTCAGGGAACTTCAGGATACTGTCAGCCATTTTGGTCCACCCCCTTTCTTTCTCTTCTCTCCTGCCCCTGGTCAGTCGGACATGTCCAGCAAAGTCTGGATCACTACAGACCGCTTGGCCCCAATCAGCTTCTTTACCCGGGGCGCCAGCTCATTCGGCCTGTGGCCCTCAATGTCCAGTAGCAGATTTGGGCAGTTCTTCTTCCAGAGGGAGAGGACTTCCCGGATCTCATCCTCTGTGGCCGACTTCAGCTTATATTCGTCAGTCAGCTGCTTGAGGCCAGCAACCAGCTCGCCCCGCGTCATATAAACAGCTGGATACGAAACGAACATTGTCCCATCTCCTTTCCAATTGAGACCATTTTACCAAGCATGGAGAAAATGTCAATAAAATTCCGAGAAATTTTCGACGAAAATTCAGGAGTGGGGAAAACTCTGTGAAAAATGTGGAAAGTGAGAAAACCATGAAAATTTGTCCGATTTTGCAAAAGACAATGTAAAGTGATTTCACTTTTCGATGTTGCTTTGCGCATACGGAAATGGGCTTTACAGCCGTTGTGGAGCAAGTGGTTGGAGGCTATTTCCGCAGGTGGTTGGGGTCAGGAGTTGGTGACTCCAGCGTTTTAGACAACGAGCAGCTTTGTTTCCTGCTTGGTTGCTTTTGGGTGGGAAGCTGGCCGTGTAAAGGTAAAAGCCTTTCCTGTTTTGCTGCCCTCCTTCTTGCTATGATATTGGAATCTTTTTTAACGAAGAAAAGCAGTTGGGAAGGTTTCGTTCGCCAGTTGGCCTCGTCGCAGCCGGCTTCCTTCGGAACCGGCATGTGGCGTGCGGGACAGCTGGTTGTTGCCGGCAACGGACAGCTTGCCGGCGTAAAAAGAAGGGTCCCAGATTAGCTGCCTGGGACCCTTATGTGGGGATCTATTCCTTCGATGCCAGCCGGGCAATCTTTGCATCCAGCTCTTGGAGCCGCTCCTGACTTGCAGATTCACTCTCGGCCCAGCGGACGGCCCGCAGGGCGCGCAGAGCACCATCGTTCTTCTGGGATAGGAGGCTGGCGTCCTGCTCGCTGATGACGAAGGCTCTGTCGCAGGGGACGGCCATCAGGTTGAACTTCGTTTGGGACATTTTATATCACTCCTTTTGTGCAGCGGCCTCACGGACCCGGCATCGGTTCCGGAACGGAACCGGCCCGCGGCAAGGGTCCCGGGCAGAAACAAAATTCTCCGCCATATTTTCGTTAAAAAGACTCGGCTCCCCTTCCCTGCTCAGCTACGGGCAGAGTTGGCGTTCACCAGGAAGTTGAGCAGGTCACCCACTGTCTGAACACAGAAGGGCTTTGCTCCTGCCTTCTCATAGATACTGATGATGGAGTCTCCACTGATTCTCTCGCCGAACTGAAGTTCGGGAGCTATCTGGCGGCTTTTAGGTATCCCACTCGAAGGTTGGCTCCGGGTTCAGCCAGAACACCTTGCCGCATCTGTCGGCGATGTACTTGAGGTCTTCATCGTACGGATTGCAGGAGTTGTTGCGGGCATCGCCCAAGATGATAATAGTAGTATCCTTATGCTGTTCCGCCGTCTGCCACCCGTCATAGACATGGACATGGTTCTCGCCAAACATAGCAACCAGCCCATCATAGATGGAGGACCTTGATTCTCCTACATATATTATATGCACTTGTCGCTTTCCACATTTTGAAGTTAGGGTAGCAACAGCCTGTTTTAGAAAAATCATATGCTATTGGGCATTTTGTCCATATCGCAGAACCACAGAGACAGAAAAAGAACCCCAGGCTTGCGCCCAAGGCTCTTGTATCATAGCCGGAGGATCCCCCCCAGCATTTCGGTGGATCAGGGCCGATACGGCCAGCCCAAAATTGTGCGTATTAGATGGGGCCGTTACGGACAGGGGCCATCATGACCTTGCCGGTGCCGCGGTAGACATTCACCAAGCCCTCACCAGACGCGGCAGAACCGATAAGAGACTTGCCGGACCGCTCCACGGTGAAGTTCAGGGATCCGCTCCAGGCGATGGCATAGTTGCCGTCGATCTTGATCACATCATCCGACAGTTCGATGGTCACCAGTTCCTCCTTGGGCACATCCGATTCCAGGCAGATGGCTCCGCTGTTGCCGACGATGCCCAGGTTGAACAGGCCCTCCCCACCGGCTACAGCAGAGGAAAAGTTGGACCGCATGACGGCCTTGTGCTTCAGCTTGGAGTCGCAGGCCAGGAACAGGCCGTCGTCCAAAACCACAGAGCCGTTCCACTCGGCGATGTCCAACAGGATTAGGTGTTTATAGGTAGGCTCCAGCACCAAGATGCCGTCGCCAGTGTACTCAGGCTTGATGGCCGACTCGCCGGTCACGCTGCCGCGGAGAGCCTTGCCGAACAGGTCGCCCACGCCCTTCACTCCGGTGGTGGCGTTCACATTGCCAAGCATCCACTGCATGGCGCCGGCCTGCAGGGTGATATTGGCCTTGCTCAGGTCGCAGATGACCTGGCGCTTACGCACATTCATTTTGTTGCAGAAGAAGGCGGCCTCTGCCGTGGCCGGCGTCACGCTCAGGTCGCGCAGGTATTCGACAACGCTGAAGGGCCCAAGACCGTCGATGATCCTGACATCGTCGTTGTCGGTGAAGTTGGATACTTTATACATTTTTTCATCACATTCCTTTCAACCAGACGGCAGTGCGCCCAGGATTCGTTTTGTTATATTCAGGAAGATATGCTCTCATTGGCAGAGCTATCCTGCCGAAGGAAATCTCCCATCGAGGAAAGCACGAAGGTTCCGACAAAGCTCGCCCTGTTGCTGCTCGCAGATCCCACTCAGCAAAGTCTGGACGAGCAGGCTGTCGGTCCCATGTTCCCTCGCAAACTGGCGAAACTCCTCCTCTGACATTTCGGCTCGGGCCGTCACAGCATCCAAAGACAGCTCTCCGAACAGAAACTCCACCAGCGCCGCAGACCGGAAACTGTACACAAAAATGTCAGCATAAATATCCAGGTCGTCCCCGGACAGGCCTTTCTCCAGGCCGGCCTTCATAGCTTTGGCTCCCAGTGTCAGTTTTTTCATGACATTATTCCTCCTTTCTTTGAAAGCTGAGTGCGCCGCATTCTCGTGACTTCAGTCGTGCGGTAGTTCACATTTGCCTCGCTGCGGGAAACTCCACTGTTGTATACAACGACCAGGTACGAAGACCGCCATATCAGCAATGGCGCGGGGTCCTCACGGGCCCGGCATATGACTCCGGAACGGACCTGGCTCGTGCCAAAGCCTCCAGCAAAGGAGTCTAACCCCGCAGATTTCTTCGTTAAAAAAGGCTCGTCCAACTCTCCCAAAGAAACGATCCCCAGGGCCGCAGCCGACAGTCACCGCCCCGGGGAACTGTGCATCACTTCAGGAAATCTGGCGTAGGATCGGTGGTATCCCAGTCGTCCTCGTCCACCTGTCCCAGGGCATAGCCGCCAACCTGCTGAGAGAACTGGCTCCGGCCGGTAGGGGTAGAACTCCGGGCGTTCCTGGAAGATTCTTCGATCATGGACATATACTCTAAATCCATGGAGAGGTTGCAGGTCGCATGGTTGAGCAGGATGACATTCTTGGGGTCAAGAGCCAGCAGCCGCTTCAGCCCCTCAAAATCCAGCACAAAGCAGGCCGGTTCGCCCTCCGGGTTGTCCAGCTGTACCTGCCGCCAGTCTGTATAGACCAGCAGCCCAAGACCATTCTCCATGGTTAGAGCAAGAGCCGGGTAGTTATTGGCGGGGGCATTGATGCAGGCGGCCAGAAACTCACCGTTGACCATAGCCCTGGTCCAGGTGTACTCGGCCTCCATATTCCCATAGCCGGCCGCAGCCTGTTGCAGGAAGTAGAATGTGGCGCCATTGAGCATCCGGTTGCGCAGCTTATGCTCGGTAGTAGGCAGCCCGTCGTAGTCGGGTAGCTCCTCATCCACCAGGTCGGCGATGGGAACCGACAAAGAATCATCCAGAAGGATGTGAGTGGGGCCGTGGTCAAACAGCCAGAGCAGAGCTTCCTCCCGGGCCTTGCCGTCCGGCAGATCCTCCACCACAGGGTTGAACCCCTGGGCCTTCAGCTCGGAAGCCTGCGCCCGGGCTTTGTCTTCTGTGGTATAGAACAACGCCTGGTAGGTTTCGTTCTTCACCACCAGGTATGGGACCTCCATCTGAGTACGGATGAAGGTCAGCGGATAGCCAGCCTTGATCTTATCAACCAAAATCCGGTAGCCATGGGATGTGTCTTTAAGAGCGTAGGGCAGCAGACCAGCCAGCCCCTCTTCGCTGAAAATCCTGTACAGATCAGCCATTGATTAACAGGCCTCCTTTCATAGGTACCTGAATAATATGCACATCACACAAAAGTAATTGCCAAAATTTGCAGAGTGGGCAATAGGCATAGATGTATATCTTTTCTAACAAAGAAACTGGCTGGAAATTTGTCTTTGCCTTTGTCGGCAAGGCGGCTTCGCATATGGGCCGTGAGAGCTCCCCCCGTCCCAGCTGGACGCCCTCTCCCCCTCTCTGGTGACTCGTTGTTGTGCGCAACAGCCAACTTCGAAGGAGGCATCCTCATGGACCCAACACAGGCTCCCGGAGGGAGAGCCGGCACAAAGAATGGCCCTGGCAGAGACAAAACTCCTCCGCCACATTCTTTTGTTAATAAAGACCAGGGCGCCTATCCAAACTTAGAAAAGAATCCTTTCTTACTGCTTATGGTGAACTCAAAATATAAAAACAGCAATTTGCATATAATATAAGTGAAAGGAGTTGAACATCATGGCGAAAATCATTCGAATCGTATCCCGCCGTCAGGCTCACACAGGTATCGCCTGTATCAATGAGCGCAGCATCGTTGTCTGGGGAGATGCCGCAAAAGGAGAGACTGCCGAGACTCTCATGGAAGCGCTGTCAGATGCTCAGCAGATGCTCCGGTGCCAAGCGTACAGCAAGTCCAACGACGATATCATCGCCGATGTCTGCGATAAGCTCTTTCCTGGCAACTGGGCCTTTACCGCCCAAGGCGGTACCATTGAATTCTAAGTCTTTTGTCCCCAAAATGGAAACTTCCCAACTTGCATATCATTGGGCAGTCTACCAATTTGGGGACAAATAATGCATAAGGAGAAATGATACATGAAGATCATTAAAGTCGTTTGCCATCAGCACCACCTTGGGAATGCCATCAGCAATCTGGCGGCCGTACTCAGCGCTATCCATAATGGAGAGCAGGTCACTATGGCCGAGGTCATGAAGGCTGCGCTCGACGCTGTGAAAGAGCTGGAGTCCCAGTTTGGTTCTGAGAACGCCGCCGTGCGGGCGCTGCTCCAGGCTGAGGAGTTCGATCAGGTCAAGGTCAACTTCATGGTCTCTGATTTAGAGGGCGATGCCGCCGGTATCTACTGGAACATCAACGACCTGCCGGCCGGAGCTAAGACTGACCATGTTTTCTGGGGCGACCTGCTACAGCGTACGGATGCTGTCTGGCAGCAGATCAAGGAGTTGCAGAAGGTCGTGGAAAGCCGGGAGAAGGCCGCCGACTCCAGGAACCGGCACAAGGCTGCCGAGGCTGTCGAGAAGATGGTCAAGGAAGCCAAGAGCTTGGCTGATCAGGCGGCCAAGACCCTCTTTGCGGCTGCCCCATCCACCCAGGAAATCGCTCGTTTGCAGCAGCAGATGGACGATATGATGGAGCGGCTGGAGACCTTCCAGGCGGACACTCTGCCTATGGTGAACATCCCCGGCGATGGCCAGTTCTGGGTCTGTCTCAGCAACCGTGCCTATGTGGCTTTTCGGGATGTCTCCTTGCTGGCCGAGGCCATTAAGGAGAAATCCAAGATGGCGGATAAGGTCGAGATGAAGATTGCCAAGCTGGAGCGGGCTTGCAAGGAGCAGATTTCCAAGGTGAAAGTCCTCATGGAGGCTGGCCCTGCCATGGGTCCCAAGTCTAAGGATATCCTGTACGCCATCAGTGAGGTCGATGACCATGCCTCTGAGCTCCATGATGCACTCGTGGAGAAGCGCGAGGCGGCCATCGGTCCCGAGAAGGAATACTGGGCCAGTTGTGTGAAGAGAGTCTCTAAGGCCTGGTCCGAGATGACTGGTACCGAGGATGAGCTGCTGCTCGTTCTTGACAATCAGCAAGAAAAACAGAAGGCCATTGAGAAGCTGTACCAGCGGGGGATGCATCTTTTGGATTTGGCTGAGGGTGGGCTTCAAAACGCCGCCCCTGTGGGCATGGATGCCCTGCGTTGGATGTGTGGATCAATGAAGGATCTGGCATGCCAGATCAAGCCCCTTAGGGAGGCCGCCGTCAACGCCTACCGCAACAGCAAGGGCGAGGAACGGCAGTTCTGGTATAGACTGTTCAACAAGTGCGTTGCCACAGAAAAATCCATCCACCGGCAGATGACCCATCTTAATGAGGTGATTGATACCCAGAATGCGGCTGCTCAGCGCGCGCAGGCGCAGAAAGCACAGGCCAATCAGTTCGCCATGCAGATGCCTGAAATCTGCAAGGAGAACAACCGGTTCGCTGAGCTGGTCGCAAAGGCCATGAACGATGAGAAGAACCCTGCTTCCGCCAAGCGGAAACTGCTGGCTGAGGTGACTGACTTCTACAAGCAGTGCGCTATGGCCAGCAACAAGCTGAACGGCTATCTGCGGGGCTGCAGCGGTTCTGAGTATAACACGATCCAGGAGATGATTCGCTACATCGACGGCATCCGCAGGAACTGCGCCACCATGGCCGGCGACCTGCGCAAGGCTCTGGCTGCAGATAAGGGCATGGAGAAGCTGCTCAGTGCCATCTTTGATGGCGCCGAGGATAAGCCTAAGGCCAAGCTGAAGGTGAAGCAGCCCGATGCTGAGCCGGCGTTCAATGCTGATGCCGAGGTCCAGACGCTTCTGGGCTGCACGGACAAAGCTGAGCTCCTGAAGAAGCTGAAAGCCCTTCAGGAGAAGCTGGGAGCTTAACGCACAAATGGGGCCTGCCGTAAGGCGGGCCCCTTCCTGTTAGGAGGGATTTATATTGATTGGTAAAACACATCTGGTCGGCGGCCTGGCTGCCGCCTCAGTAATCTGTCAAGCGGCGTATCTGCCGCTGACCGAAGGACTGATTTTTACGACCGGCTGCGCTGTGGGCTCTCTGTTCCCGGACATCGACCACGAGAGTAGCACGGTCGGTAAGTGGGTCAAGCCGCTGAGCACATTGTTGCATAAAACGGTGGGACACCGAACCTTTTTCCATTGGTTCTTCCCTTACTGCCTGCTGGCTGCGATCCTGCACATGTGGAAGCCAGGCTTGGATGTGGTGACGATGTCCGTTTTGACCGGCGTCCTCACGCATCTGTTTTTGGATGCTCTGAACCCCTCCGGGGTCCCAGTGCTCCCGGGGCTGAAGCTACACCTGCTGAAAATCAAAACTGGGTCAGGCTTCGATAAGGCAATCGGGACTTTGCTGTCCCTAGTTGCAGTGACCTGCTTCGTTTACTGGGTATTCTGCATGATTCGCGGCTATTAACCGTACAAAAGCCCTCTCCCCACAGTAGGGGAGAGGGCTTGCTTTTTGCTGCCTGAATGGATTTCCTCCTGCGTGCATATCATGATCCAGCTGTCCACTGAGGATGCGATTAGTTTAAGGAGGAATAATTATGATGGAGGCAGTGGTTGTTCCTGCGGCGCAGAATGTCTGCACTGAGCAGGAGTTCAACGAGTATATGGAGAACGAAGGCACCCGGATGATCTGGTCGGTCATCCACCGCTACGGGAAGGGCGTTGAGCAGTCTGATGCCTTTCAGGAGCTGTCCATTGCGCTATGGCGTGCGCTTGGTTCCTATTCCCCCAATCGGGGCGCAAAGAAGCTCACCTATGTGTACCAGGCCGTCTACAATCAAATGAAGATGATGCTGCGGGAACAGGGGGCTGCAAAACGCGCTTTTGAGAAGCAGGCGAAATCTGCTGAGGAGCAGTATAACCTGCGAGGGCGGGATGAGAATATGGAAGACCGTATTCTGGAGGATATGGTTTTGCGGAGCCGGTCCAATGCCTTGCATTGGGCAATTCGGAATGGAGGTCTAACTGAAGATGAGCAGAAGACTGTCTACATGCTCCTTCAGGATATGCTCCAAAGGGAGATTGGCGAAAAGCTCGGCTGCAGCCAAGGTCATGTATCTGCCATGAGGAAGAGTGCCCTGGGAAAAATCAGAAAGGCTCTTCAGGATGCTCAGTTGGATGGCGCGGGCATCTGGGCCCCGGAATCCATGTAATAGCTCGAAAGAGGGGTGGTGCGAAGTCACTGCCTCTCTTCATTTTTCAAGAATAGATTTATTTGAAATTGCATAGTATTTAGCAACACTCGATTTGGGGAAATTCTGTTTTAGGGGAATTGAAGCCAGGTCGGGGATTTTTTTATTTTTGGAGAAAAATATATTGGCCTGTTTGACAGGCCGAAAGGGGAATTACATAATGAAAGACAACAAGAATATCTTCTGTGAGGACATCGCTATAGGCTATAAGTCCCTGGAGCTCAGCCCGGAGGCCCAGCGGTATCTGGAAACTGACGGTGCGAATCTGATCGCCGCAACCATGCACCAGGAAGATTGGTTTGGTATGTCTTGGGACGACATGTTCCAGGAGTGCTTAATTGCTGCGACCAAAGCCATCATCCGCTACAATGGCGCCAAGTACTACACCAAAATGTCGACCTACATCGTGAAAGCGGTGCAGACAACTATCCTGATGGAGCGCCGGCGCATGGCCAGCAAGAAGGCCGTAGCTCGCCGCAACGAGTTCTCCTTCGAGGCGTCCGATATCATCTATGATGATTCCGAGCGCAGGCTCGACAACATCATGTGGAAGACTCGGAGCGAATGGCTTGATTGGGCCGTTGGCGATCCGGAAACTGGGCTTACCGACGAAGAGCGCCAGGTTATTCAGTTTACCCGGAGAGGCTTCCCTCAGACAGAAATCAGCAAAACCATTGGTTTCTCTCAGTCTGAGGTATCCAAGAGGAAGACCAGTTCTGTGCAGAAGCTGCAGGACCGGCTGGGGAAAATGATCAAAGAGGGGACGGTGACCTGCGTATGACAGGGCAGGAACAGTTTTACAAGATGGAGGCCTATGGGCCAAAGAAAGACCCCAACTTTTTGTATTCGAAGCACAATCTGCATCTCAAGTATGGGACTGAGGAGGCCTTCGAAATTTTGGCCCGTCGGATCCAGACTCTGAAGGACTTTGGCTACGATCCGAGTGAGCGGCCTTTAACTCCTGAGGAGAAAGAAGCAGCCCGCACCCTGGACTATGTGGACGCACTGCTCCAGACCTATGATGACCGTGTGACCGCTGCTGCAGAGCACCGGCCCCACCTGGATTCGCTGAATTCCAACATGGAGCCGAACTGCGACTGGCCGGAACCAACCGACCCTCGGGCAATGTGTCAGATGCTGTCGTATTTCTGCGCCAGCATGGAAATTGTCCAACTGGTCATCAGCGACTATGGGGGCGAGCAATACCCGGAGTTCATTCGAGCCTGGTACAAAGAAGTGCGTCAGCGGATGCATATGGACCACTACCACTATATCCACTGGCGCGACAAGATGAAGGAGATCGCCGATCGAGACTTTTGAAAAAAAGAAAGGCTGAGAGCACAAGCTCTCAGCCTTTTGTTGTTGTCATGCGGATAGTTTCTTTCCCGCTGCCTTCTGCAGGACGGCCGCCAGAGAGTGCCTCCGAGTGACCTTTCCCAGATAAGCAGCCGACTTTCCAGAGTCGATATCCTCGAAGGGCAAGTCACAGTCGGTGACGACGGCGCCAGTGCAGGAGACATAGGCCTCATCCACCGCCATGTCATCATCGGATCCTTCAACGGACAGCCGGGTGATGGTCCGGTCAAACGACCCGGGGATGGATGCACCGCGGCCGCGTGCCAGGATATATTCTCTCTTTCCATCGTGCATCTTCATCTTAGAGAAGAAGCCGCAGCGGTAGTAACGCAGTATATTCGTAGCCGGAATGTCTTCATGGTACTTATCCCCGGAGATGGCGATGTTGAAGAGGCTGTACTCCTCTTCGTCGTCCGCATGCGTCAGGACCCACTTCAACGGGGAAATGAGCCTGTCGCCATAGGAATGCTCTGCCTCCCACAACCGGCGCACACAGTCGACCAGCTCCTGGGAGTAGATCTTGGCGTTAGTGGCCACAAAACAGCCGTGGACGGGAATCTTATGCTCGATAACATAGTCTACGACAGCCTTTATGTAGTCCGTGTTCAGAGACGGCTCGCCACCGGTAAAGGTGATAGTGTCGATCTCGTCAATCTCGTCGAAAATCTTGGGGATGAGGGCCGAATCGGCGTCCATGTTTTGCGCGTCGCCCCGCAGGCAGTGGGCGCAGTTCATGTTGCAGCGGCGGGTCACCTCAAGGATGAGGTTGCAAACCTTCATTTTCATGATAAGTTTTCCTCCTGAATTTGTATTCTCCATCTGTATGTATTTCCAAATTGGATCGCTGTTGGAATAGTATGCAGGTGGGGAAGATACAATTCTGGAAGGGCAGCGAGTCTTTTTTAACAAAGAAATGTGGCAGGGGATTTCTTTGTCTTCCAATGGGCTTTGCTTGTCCGGCTCCTCTCTGAGCCGATGAAGGGTCCGTGAGACCTGCCCCTTTCTCTAGTTCGGGAGGTTGGCGCATCGTTTTATACTACACAGACCGGGCGGCTGGTCCGCAATGCCCACTTTGTTGTGAAAAACGATGGAGGATGGAAAACGGATGGGCCATATGCGCAGAGTCCATGCCCTGGCGCAAACAGAAGAACCCATCGCACACTTCTTTGTTAAAGAAGACTTGTGTACTATATCTGTTGTTGCGACAGAAAGCCCCCAGCATCCTATTAGGGATGCCAGGGGCTTTTGAGTAAGTCATCATGTAATTAGGCATTACAAAGGGAACCGTGGGAACGCCCGCTCAGTAAGTGGTGGGAGCAGTCAGAAAGCCTCCAGTTGAACCTCAAACATGATAACCCAGCTGTTCCATAGCAAACAGGAGGAGATAGCATACTGCCGTAGTTTCGTCGGTCTCCTCAGATGCTGCAACCTCCCGCACTATTTCCCACTGGATATCAGATAGCTCTACATTGAAAATTGGCTCCTCAAGGGTGCCAAAAGGACGCTCAAAGCCATCGTCATGTCCCCATATAGAGTAGGCAATAGAGGCCCAACCCTCGCTGATGAGCCGATTCTTGAGCTTCTCGTTTACCGCACTCTGAACCGCTTTTTCCGGTGTTTGCAGATTCTTATCATTCATGATCAGACAAATCATGTCCTGGGCAATCTCATCATCCCTAAGGTCAAGTTTTAGTACCATGTTCTGTATCTCCTTTTTATCTGAATTTGACTAAATTGAGTTTAGACTCAAGACTGCCTGATATGTTGGGCAGCACACAACGCTGTTTTGTACCTCCTTCCTTTGATTTTCTCCATGAGTGTCTAATATCCCAACATTGAAGCATACCATAGTTATATGCAAGTCTTCTGGATTTGATTTTTTTTCGCTGTCTCCTCTGTATAGTTCACAGCCTGTAGCTAACAGCTCACACCCTAGGTCTGCAGTCGTGGGTAGTTCACACATACGCTACAGACAGTATCCACTATATTATCCTAATTTGTGGTCCTGTGCAACGGTCTCTACCCCCTTTTTTTTACAACCTTCCCTTCCCTATTGTAATATTATTTTGTTCTGTACAAGAGAAAAGGGCGCTATCAAAAGATAGCGCCCCTGTTCAGTTGCCCGATATGTCTGTTAGTTGGACTTGGACTCGGCGAGCTTGAGGAATTCCTCCTTAGTGAACCTCACCACCTAAACTCCCTTGCGGTCGCTTAGATGGAGCTTCTCCTCCCAGTGGGGAGATGATTTGCCGCCCATACGGCTCTGCTCGCAGAAACCGGGCCCAAAGGCCACAGCCTCCAATGGACATGCTAGAAGGCGACAAATTAGCTAGTGACAAGCAGGTTGCCCTGCCCGCCATGGCGGGATAGTCCCGCCAGGTTCTAGCCCAGAACGGAGGACTTTTGCCGCGGCCGGCTTGTGCCAGCCGCACGGCCCGAGGCCGTCCCGTCGGAGACCTGCCGGCAGATGGGCTCAGCAGGATTTTAAGATTAAATCTCAGGCTGCCGATGCCGAAGCAAGCGACATCTTGAGATCAATTAAATTAGCATAGGTCCGCAGGGTGGTCTTGGGCAGCTGGTCTTCCAGCCCCGGGACCACCTTGCACCATTCGCGCAGGAGGTACCGGGCGCCGATATTATAGCTGGCGCTCAGGTCGCAGTTGTACTCCTTGCCGTTTTGGAAGGTACAGAGCTCCTGGCTGCAGTGGGTTTCCTTGCGGCCCTTGTCCTCCTTGCGCTTCTGAGCCGTCATAGCTGCCAGCTTGGCCCGCTCAGCCTTGGTGAGGTTGATGCGGCCGCGGATAATTTCCCCGCTGCCGTCGAAGGCCAGCTTGCTGGTGCCCCAGGCACAGACCCGGGAGATCCGGATCAGGTTGCGGTGGGCCTTGTGCTCCACCATGTCCTGGATCGCCCGCTTGCGCCACAGGTGGAGGCGCTGCTTTTTGGGTCCCCTGATCTTACCGTGGAAGTTGAATGCCTCGAACACAATGACATTGACAGCGTACTCGGCCGCCATGTCCACAATGGCCCGGGAGATGTTGACGGTCAGCTGGTTGTTCAGGTTGTTGATTTGGTCCCAGGTGCGGCGGCCGCCAGTGCGCCCGTGTTCCTGCTGTTCAACCCGCAGCTTGCTCAGCAAGTGGTTCATCCGGTCTTTCTCTCTGGGGAAGTTGATAAACCTTCTCCCCAGGATAGTGCCATCAGCACCCATAACTGAGCAAACGGCATCTGTGTTGATACCCAGGTCTACAGCAAGGATGGTTCGGGTATCCAGAGGCTCGTCCCGCAGGGACAGGTCACGCCATTCCTCACAGGCGTAGCGCAGGCTGTAACTGCCATGCCGGCGGCCCTTGCGGCGCTCGACCTCCAGAGTTGGGGCAGACGCCTTGACGCTGCTCCACCACTTGGCCAAGTATTTGACATCCCGGGGCCGGCAGTGGATGTCCACCCACACCCAGTCATTCTTGACGAACAGCTTGAGCTGGACCATCGTGGTCTCGCCTCGGAGCATGGCGTCCGACTGGCTCATATTGTCCCGGAAGAATACCGGCATGACATTCCTGTCGTAGGTGAGCTTTGGCTCTTGCCCCCGCCTGCCGCCGGCCTCCCAGTGGGCTAGATTGCTGCGATAGGAGGAAACGCCCCCTATAGCCGCAGCCATCACAGCCCGGCGGAAGTAGCTCGGCATCTTATAAAACTTGCCGTCGAAGTCGTACTTGGGAGCCGGGTTCTTTGCTGTTTTGTGGATCAGCGCCTCCAGAGCTGTTTTGCAGAGCCGCTTGTCCTTTTTATAGATGGGGCCGAGGGCGCCCCACTCCTTGTTGATGACATCGATTACAAAGGCTGTCGCGTCGCGGTAGATATCTACCGTGGCCTTGATCGCCTTCCGGTGATCCTGGATGTGGACTCCATAGCTAGATACGACTTTCATGTGGGGCACCTCCTTTACCAAGCCCTTTACACAGGCTTCCATCTACGGTATTATTATAACATAAATACATTTAGTTGTGAAGGGATGAAAGCTATGAATGGCAATAACTTTTACAAGAAAAACAGACATAGTTGTTTTAACCTGCAATACCATTTAATTATGACCACCAAGTATAGGAAGCCGGCCATCAATGATGCAGTGTTTGAGACCATCCGTGCGGCCATCGAAAAAATCTTCGCTGGCAACGGCTGTGAAATCGTGGTCTTGAACCACGATTATGACCATATCCATATGTTGTTTACGGCTTTGCCCCAGACGAACCTTGCCAATATGATAAACAACCTGAAAACAGTGACAAGCCGGCTGGTCCGAAGGGACCACCCGGCCTGGCTGTCGCAGTTTTATTGGAAGCCTTACTTTTGGAGCAGGTCTTATTTTATTTGCACGGTAGGCGATGTAACCACAGCCATTGTGGAATCATACATCCAAAACCAACGAGGGGAATAAGGTGTTTTCCTATCTCCGCCTAAACCTGGCGGCTTAGATGGAGCTTGCGGAAAACAATTTTATTGTCAAACCACTATGTTCCACAGCTACCTCCAGAGAAAGCATTCCCTGCCGGTACATATCGGCGTAGGCCTCTGCGCGGCCTTGCCGCCGTTCATCTCGCATCTGCATCTGATAGGTCATATAAGCTCTCTCCTTTCTTCCGTCCAAACGGACTTCTTCTACCAACTTACAAAATGGACCGCGGGAAAGCCCGCTCCGTAAGGGGTGGGAGCAGTCAGAAGATGAACCTTCCATCATGTATTCCCCTTTCTCTCAAACACAATCTTTCCTCGGTAGACGATTCGGGTGATATCCGAGCAATACAGCCTGCCGGCCTCACCGCTCTTCACGCCCACCAGGGTCCTGAGCAGCTGCTTCCCCTGCTTGCCAACGCAGAAGTCCCACTCATTCAGGTGGTCCCGCTCCAGCAGATTCGTCAGCAGCTTTTCAGGCTCCATCTTCGATACAGCGACATGCCCATTTTTGGCGAACTCCACGGCGATCGATTTGGCCTCCATCCCTTTCAGGAGCTTGGCAATCTCCACCTCCCAGGGCTCCACTAGGTCAGGCTCAGCCATCTTTTCCCGGAGATGGAACTCCCGGGTCTTCTCGAAAGCCAGGTCGGCCTCTTTCTTCTTACAGTGGGCGTCAACGATATCCTCGAGATCCATCCTCCAGGATTCCAGGGCGTATGCCTGGCTCACAGAGACAATGAATTTAGGGCGCCGCTCCCGGATAATGGCTTCCGGGGTATTCAGCCCCATGAGACAGGACCGGGCGAGCTTCCAGATATCGTTCAGCCTCCAGGTATCGCCGGCCTTGATGTCGGCCGGCTTCAGAGTTTCGTAGAACTCGTCCACCATCTGTTCGCCTTCCTCCTGGTACGCAACGGCCTTCTCCTCAATACAGACAAGGTTCTTGGGCCACTCATCGTCAGACAGGAAATAGGAAACTGGCATACTTATGTAGACCTTTCCATCCGTCACCATGGCGACAAACTCGGCACTAAAACCAGGGATTCTGGCGTCACCTTCGCCGTTGTAGCTCTTGGTCTCATAGACGAATTTGGATTTGCTGACCCTGGTCTGGATGTACCAGTCAGGAGAAGATCCGCCGTCGGCGATGGTAAATGCCTCATCGGTGGAGAGCACCTTGTCGATGAACTCTTCTATTTTTTCTTTGTCATACAGCATTTTTCGTTTACCTCCTATATGTATTTTTCATCTCCAAATTGGAATACTGTCTCATTCTATGCAGGTTTGGCGCGACTCATTCTGACACAAAAAGCAAGAGCCGCCCCTCTCGGGACGGCTCTCTGGATTAGGCGCTTCGAGGATCCTCCGCCATGGCGACAAACTCTCATCCATGGGATTTTTGCCTGCTGCACTCAGCCTTCAGTTCCGGATAGACCTTGGCGATCAGGTCCAGTACTCCAGACCTAAAGGCAAAGTAGGCACGCCCACGCCCGACCTTGCCCTTCAGCCAATCTGCATAGGCGTCGTAGGCAGCATATTCTTTCCCATATTCGGAAGACCAGACCATCTGGTGGCGGACGAAATTTACCATCCACCGGGTGACGGTGGCCTCTCCGGCAGACCAGGGATCGGTCTCGAAATTGCCATGCTGAAAATTCTGGTCCTCACGGTCTGCGATTGCTTGCTGCCGAACCTCTTCGAGCGGCCAGCGCTCGGCCCGAAGCATTTTCAGCATCTCATCGACCTTGTCTAGCAGCGCATCCTCCTTCTTTGCGGCGACCTCCTTGCCAGCCTGGCTCCGCCTGTCGGCCTTGGCGCGCAGTTCCCTGAACGCATCCGTCTGCATGGCCGCTTCCACGACATCTTTGGGCCACAGCTTCATGGGCGGGCCGGAACGGTAGTTGGGATTGGTCTTGAGCTGGGGCTCTGGCAAGAGTTTGGCGATCATGGACCTGGTGAAGCCCATCTCCAGCACTGTCTGCTGGATGATCATCTCGACCTCCGGCTCGTTGGTTTTCTTCTTTGGCATATTGTTTTCCTCCTTAATTTGGAATCTCCTGAATCGCAGGTTCTGTTTAATGCTATGCATTTGTTCCAGGCCTCATTCTGGCGCAAAAACAAGAGCCGCCCCTTTCGGGACGGCTCTCTGGATTAGGACTCGCTGAGCAAATCCTCAAGCGGATTGCAGGCGAGCTCCTCCAGCTGCTGCCGGGCAAGCTCATCCTTCCGCTTGTCGGACATGGACTTCTCATCGTAGGACTTGTGCCGGCACATCGGGCACGAGCAATGAATTTTGCCCTTGGACAACATCCCCGCATGCTCCACATGCCAATAGTCGTTCAGACCATGGATGATCTTCTGCTTGCGGCGGATGACCCGGGCCCGCTGTTTCCGGTAATAGTCCCTGCTTCGATTCATAGGATCACTCCTCGTCCTGAGAATTTCCGCCCTTCACCAGGTCGGGTGGAGCAATGACGAACTTCACACCCATTTCGCGCATGGCCTTCGCCAGCGCATTCTGGATGGCTTGCTCCTCATCAACCTCGGTGACGCCATCCTTGTCGGTAAGATAGCTGCACAGGAAGGTCTTTCGTTTCATGCTAGTCATCCTCCTCTTCGTCGCCCAACTCGTTGTAGGCGTCGTTAATGAGGTGGGTGACGATGCACTTCTCGCACTCATCGGCTTCACAGAAGCCACAGAGCGTATCCCGTGCATTGCACAACTTCGACAGATATTCCCTGTCCATATTCAGGCTCCTTTCTTTTCGGTGAGTCTGGGCAGCCAGTCTTCCTTCTCTGCTTTCAGAATGTCCTTAGGTACACACTCAGACAGAGCTGAAGTAGCGGCCAGTGCCATGTCGATGATGTAAAAATCATCCCCGTTCTGCATCACATCCACAGACCACTGTCCAGTTAGACCGGAGGCCGCCATGTCCGGGATCATCGCCTCAATGTTATTGACAACGATATCCTTATGGGTGTGATACCGGCCCATGAGCTTCTCCTCGTGGGCCTTGTAGATGATGTAGTCATGAACCTGGTGAGGGCTGTTGGCATCCGGTTCATGGCCGAATCGCTTTTTCATCACATCAGGGTCCCAGTATGGATTGATGCCGATGACTTTGCCAGCCTCACAATCGATGAACACCCGATACTCAGTCCGCAGGGGCATACCCTTGTAGATGTGCGGGTTTCCCTCCACATCATGGATGAACTCCCGGACCACCCACTCGTTGGTGGTACAGGCTCCATAGATGCAGGGAATCGCCAGAGGGCTGGCCATCATCTGCCCCTGGTTCTGGATGTACAGCAGGTACTCACCCAGCTCCAGAACTTCTTTGGCGCCGGTGACCCGGGCGTTGCGGAAGTCGAACTTGCTGGAGAAGGTGCCAGTCTTGATAAAGTAGTCCTTGGTCGTGTCCAGGTCAAAAACCTGGAAGCAGAACTGGTCGACCACCTTCATGGTGCCGCTGGTCAGCCGGCCATAATCCAGGCGGCTGAGCTGCAGCATTGTGAGCGGCACCTTAATGACCCTGGTCTTTGGGACCTTGAAGAAATCCTGCTTACCTACCGCTTCGCACAACGCTGGTAACCAATGGCTGATCGAGTTGCGGTTGCGGCTCAGCATTTCATAGGTGATAGCATCCAAATCCAGGATGTCCAGGCCCTGGCGGAAATGATGGTAGGCGAAGTCTTTTTTTTTCGGATCAGTGGCTTCCTGCCACTCCTTATAAAAAAACAGAAGGCTGGCACAGGTCGAATCCTGGGGCATATCCCGCAGCATCAGGTCACCGGACAGTTGCGGGCGCATCGACTCCGGAAGAGCATTGATTTCGTCCGCTGTCACGCGTTTGTCGTCGTTTCCCAGCATATTCTGCGGGTCCAGATATTGCAGTTTCTTGCCGTCATAGTCCAGTATCGGCGTCTGCGAGATAAGTTCCTTGACAATACGATCGTAGAGCGCTTTGGCTGCCTCGGAGGGATCCACGGAGGGGATCGTCTCAGCCGCCTGCTTGGCACTAACCTCAAAGAAATGGCCGTTCTCGGTCGTATTATTTAGAATATCCCGCTGATAGCTGGCCTCGAAAGCAGCCAGCGCCTCAGGGGTTGTGTTGAGCAGGGCCGCAATCTGGTCCTTTGCCATGGTGGCCCGCTCCTGCTGTGAATCGCTGAATAGGTCCTTGAAGGAGAAGGGCGCAGGGCCCTCCTCCTTTTTTTTCTTCATGCCGAACATTTTGTTACCTCCCTGTTGACTTTTTATTGCAGACTGTTTTTAGTCCAGGCTGAACTCGATGTCGTCCAGATCCTCCTCATCCAGGCCGGCGGCCTCGATCAGGTCAGCCAGGTCAGTGCGGTCCTCGTACAGCTCATTGAGCAGGCCACGCAGGGCATCCTTGCAGCTAGGGTCAGACCAGTCGATGTCATCGGGATTAAAGTCCCCCTCGAACATCTCCAGGTAGTCATCCTCAGCGGCGACCAGCTGGTCTTCGTACATATAGCGGTACGCACTTTCATATTTGCTAAACATATCCTTTCCTCCTTCTAAATTAGCGATGGACCTCATAGAGGAACATCTCGACGCGGCGGCCATCTTCGTTGACCTCAACATCCAGCCGCCAGATAGCCCGGTAGCGATCTCCCATCAGATAACCGGCAGACTGGTACTGCCGGATGATCTCATCGGCGGAGTCTACGCCAGACTCCCGGAAGCCGAACAGGTAGGACGCGGAGCTGCGGTCGACAGCCAGGGCTTTGAGCATTGAATTCCACCAAAGGAAAAGGTCGCTGGCGTAATACCTGCACCACCGCCCTGCCTCCTGGATGAGCTTGGTCAGGGGGGAACTGTAGTTGATCTCCACCTTACCGGCGTCGCTAACATGGCCGGTGGCCGTAATGGTCCGCCGTTCGGTGATCTTGCGGAAGCTATTGATATCTGTAACCTTCATGTATATCTCCTCCTTGTGTTTTTGTCTCCAAATCGTGGGTCTGTGGAAATGATATGCAAGCCGGCCGGTTGCCATTCTGCAGGGAATTGGTTCAGCTGCGTTCGCATAGAATTTTGCATCCAACAATTTTGGAGAATCTAATTTTGCTAAGGAGAGTGTAAAACCATGAATGAGAAGCGTATTTCGATCGCCATCGACGGACCGGTCGCTGCTGGCAAAACCACCCAGGCCAAGCGCTTGGCTGAGGCCCTTGGATTCCTCTATATGGACACCGGGGCCCTGTACCGCACCATTGCTTGCTACATGGAACGGCATGGGAAAGTCATTACTGACATCGACGAGGTGCTGGCCAGCATCAATTTGTTTCTAGAGTGGGATGAGAAAGGCCAGCAGCGAATGTTCCTGGGTACGGAGGATGTGACCGATTGCCTGCGGACGCCGTCTATCTCCAAGCTGGCATCCGACATCTCGGCCGTCCAGGCTGTACGAGAGTTCCTGCTGGATATGCAGCGGGCGGTGTCCAAAGAACAGAATGTGGTGATGGAGGGCCGCGATATCGGGACTGTCGTTCTGCCAGATGCGACTGTGAAGATTTTCCTGACAGCCGATGCCGATGTACGGGGTTTCCGGCGCTGGCGGGAGATGAAACAGAAAGGTCAGCCCGAGGGTTTTCACAAGGTGCTGGCCGATCTGGCCGACCGCGACTATAATGATTCTCACCGGGAGGTGGCGCCGCTGAAACAAGCAGATGACGCTATCATGCTGGACTGCACAGAGCTGAGCAGCCGTGAGACGACTCAGGCCCTGTTGGAGATTGTGAGGGAGATTACCGACATCTGATGGCAACCAAAAAGGACCCGCAGAGATTCTTGCTCTGTGGGTCCTTGCTTTTTGCTTTTATGGAAAGGCATATAGTCTTTTTTAACAAAGAGAAGCGGCGAGAATGTCCATTACCCCGCCTGGACGCGAAACTGTTTCGCTAAGCTAATCGTTTTATACAACACTGTACCTACCCGTCTATAGCTCCCAACAGACAAATCCAATACCGCGGCCAAGACGATGCCTGTCTCACGGACCATACATAGGCTCCAAGAGGAGCCGGCACGAAGAGAGACTCCTGACAAGAAAAAAAAATCCTCGCCGTTTCTTCGTTAAGAAAGATTCACAAACCCTACAAAATATATCGCAAAGCTGCCTCTGTTCTCTCTCTCGCCACATATCGCCGACTTAAAATTGGCCTATTATAGTGCATGAATGGAATTTGAACAGTTTGCATATAATTAAAAAAGAATTGTTTGTGCCAACATCTGGCGCAGGCAGGACTATGAAACATGCAGATCACAGCGGTCCTTTTTCATCGACTTCCTATCACTAAGGTTACTAAAAACCTCCTTACCCAAATCGCTGTGGCCCAGAGAAATCATCAATAAAAGGGAAATGCCGAAATGATGGCGCATTGAAAGGAGATTTTTATTATGTTCGAGTATGATGCCAAAATCGACCCCAAGCCCGAGAATATCCATGAGGACATTTTCAATATTTGCCTTCAGCTGACTAAGTCCAATGTCCCCATCTCTGAGATAAAGCTGGCAACTGAGGTCTACAAGACCCTGGCCGCCCAGCATCGGGACGACAGCCTGGAGGACGCTATGTTGGCCCTGGGTGTTGGGACCCGCGAGGAATTGCTGGAAGCAGTCCGCATCTTTCAGGCCTGGCGTTCTGAGAACCCGGAGCCGGCGCAAGCGCAGGAAAGAACCAAGAAAGACGATGAGGAACCTAATGACCAGCTTCAGGAGGAGCTGGCTCAGTCCTCAGTCAACGACACGGCAATGTTTGTCATTGACAATGTGGTCAGACGGTCGCGTCTGACGAACCGCTACGATGTAATGGAGCGGTTTTGTGCTGTACTGGAGCATCGGTTCGGCACCGGTGCCAAGCTGGATGAGAACCTGGAGAAGATGCACCTGGCCACCACCAAGGATGTGCTCCAGGCCATTGACATTTATTTTGTGATGAAGGACCTGTATCCAGACACGGTGTTTGGTCGCAAGCGGATGCAGTCTGTTTGGGCTCCTGTGTTCCAGGAGTGTTTCCCCCAGGAGGAGGTGGGCTAAATTATGGCAAAGGTCCCTGTTCGTCAGGATCTTTTGGATTTGATCTTCCAGACTGACTCACACCTGAGCAATCTGTTTGGGCATGCCACCTGGTTTGTCAAACTGCTGTTCTCTATTATCCTAATTGTGGCCATCGTGGCACTGATCATCAACATCACCAAGTTGGCCATGTCGGGCGGCAACCCGCAGGCGCGCAGCGAGGCGATCCGCAATATCTTCATCGCCGGTTGCTGCCTGACTGTTCTGGGCGGTCTTGGGCTGATTTTTACCCTGCTCACTGTCTTTATTTAATGCCGCGGGCGGGCGGTAAGGAGGTATGAAAGTTGACACTTAAAGAAGTAGCTCAGCGCATCCAGGCGTCTCAGGGGCAGGCCGAACAGGATCCGGCTGGTGCGCTGAAGAAAAACAGGGACCTGTTCCTAGACCTGATCCGTCAGGACCAGGCATTCATTATTCCGGAGGCAGTTGTCTCTCAGGAGGCTCTGGAGCAGAAATTGTTCCGTCCCTACATTGCCCCAGCCCAAGAGGGTGACCCGCGGCTGTTTCTGCGGGTATTCAGTCATTTGGACCTGGCGACTGTATTCGCTGAGCAGCAGGGCCATAACCAAGTTTGTGAAATTGATGGTGTCGAGCTGGTGCAACTGGCCAAGTCCTATTTTTTGCGGGGCGCCTATGGCTTCCTGCTCAATGACGGCTCTGTCTGGACGGCTATCGCATTCCCAGACCTTCTGACTGATTTCTACAAGGAGATTCTGGGCGACGAGAGCCTGGGTCGGCCTGAATTTATCTCGCTCATTCAGTTCATCAACATGGTCCGGCAGAACTACGCCTATAATATTCAGGTGGGCCGGCCGGCTGTCTATGATGTCGAGAATCGCACCCAGACCCGGTTCACGGATAAGCCCAATGATATCTGGTCGTCTGAGGGCGACTGGGTCTATGAGGATTGCAAACTGGAACACTTGATGATGGCGTCGGGTGCCAGCAACGATACCTTTATTCATATCAAAACGGCCAAGTGTGATATGCGTATCCAACCGGCCTATCTGCGGGCAGCCCTCTGTGCCGTCGGCATGGGCGACCGCCGGACACAGCCTGATTTGAACTTCCACGCAGAGTCGATTGCCCTGGATTACCGGATGCAGGATTTTGACTTGGAACGCTTCCCCCTCCAATGTGAGCTGGCAGAGCTGCCCAGGCTCGACGAACCGGAGCCGGAACCTTCCGTACCGGAGGAGCCGCCCAAGAAAAAAGAAAAGCCGAAGGCCAAGATGCCTGACTTCATCGCCCTCCTGCTGTCCAAGTTCAAAAAGCCGGACAAGGAGGAACTCCCCGAGGAGCCGGCCGAAGAGGTGATGGATGTACCCCCAGAGAAAAAAACGCCTGAGCCGGAGCCTGAAAAGAAGAAATATAACCTGGACCCGAAGCTGATGGTTAAGCTATTTTTTGGTGCCGCCTTCCTGATCATCCTGGTGGCCGTCATCATACAGCTGATGAAGCCGACGCCCATCGACGACCTGAAGGACGCCATGGAGGCCGGCAACACGGTGGGGGCTGTTGAGCTCTACAATGAGTGCATCACCCGCGACCCTGAATGCAGGGAGGAGCTGCTCCAGCTGTTCGCAGCCGACCTGCAGGCAAGCCTGGATGGGTATGCGGACGATACTGTAACGGCCAATCAGCTGGCTGAAAAGATTAACAACTATAAGACCATCCAGGTTCTCCAGGAAAAATGCGACGCCGCCTACCTACAGGCCTCGGCCCTGGAGCAGTCCAAGATCAATTATAATAAGGGTCTGGTGGAGACCTCCATGGTGGCCCGGCTGACCGCCTGGCGAGGCGTTATCCCTGAGGACATCGGCTCTATGACGGACATGAAAAACGCTCTGGAAACGAACGCCGACCTGTACAAGAGTCTCATGTTCGAGGAGGTCAAGGGGATGGATCGCGGCCCGGCCCTCTCAGCCCTAATGCTGCTTCAGTCCTACTATCCCAACGACAAGGATGTTGTAGATAACATTCAAACCTGGCGGGAACAGATGGCCACCCAGCAGATCCCAGACAGCGTTGACGACCCACCGACCGGTACCGGCAGCCAAGATGACTGGCCCATTACGATGGGTGAGATCTCCGTGCGGTACAATGGTACCGGCTATGACCTGTATATCCCCTGGCAGAACACCTCCGGACGCCCGATGAACGGGCCTCTGTTTTCTGTGACAGCCCTGGATGCCGATGGCGCGGCTGTTGTGTCTACTATTGTAGGCGAGGATGGGATGCCCTTCTCTTATAGTCAGTTTGTCGCTGACGCCGGGCAAGGCCCCTATGAAGATGGGTTTGTCTGGCCTGAAACGGCTTACTGGAACAATGCCTGGGTGACCGACCAGCGCATTGAAAGTGTCCGGCTGGACAGTATCTCAGTGAACTACACGGACGGCTCCAAGGAGGACCCTATGGATTGGAGCTACACCGCAACCGGTGAAGAGCTGGAGAAAGAACTGGAAGATGAGGCAGCGCCGTGGATGTCCTGGGAAGATTTCTTGGGCGCCGGCTTGTCGTGACAACAAATTAGAAAGGGAATGACAAAAAATCAATAACCCACCGCCTATAGAGGCGGGGGTTTGCCGGAAGGCAGACTCTGATTGATTACCCTTGGCGGCCCTGGTAAGTCTACGGATACTACCGGGAGCCCGCTCCGTTATCCGGGAATAGATAGGCACCGGCGGATGTGACGCCCAAGTCTGCCGCACTGCGGCGCATGGTTAAATAGCCCTGATGGGTAGGGACAGTGCTATGCGTAAAACCCCGGGATAACATTGGGTAAGGGCACCCTACAGGCTTCGGCCTGAGCGGCTCTCTTGGTTATAGCCGCTTTTTTAGAGAGGAGGAGTCAAACACCATGGTATATGTGCAAAATCATCTTGGTCAGCCGCTGATGCCTACACAGGACCACCGTAAGGTACGGCTCCTGCTCAAGGCCGGCGCCGCCGTTGTAGTACGGCGGACGCCATTTACGATCCGGCTGACCACCAGAACCAAGACCTATGTCCAGCCAGTCATCCTGGGTGTGGACGCCGGCAGCAAGACAGTTGGTATGTCTGCGGCTACTCAGATACTTTCAAGGCGTTGTTCTCCAGTATTGCCGATGAGACTGATATGGGTGAGCTGGATGTCTCCGATATCCTGAAGGACGCCACCATCGTCTATACCTTTGATGCCAAAACCAGCCAGCTGCAGTCAATCGTGATGGATGAGTTTGAGGTCGATATCTCCAAGGCTATGGAGCAAAGCGATTCTTCGATTGGCGAGATGAGCATGACCATGACCATGAGTATGGAGCTGAACATCTCCGATTATGGCAAGATCACCGCCGATGATGTGGCTGTTCCCAAAAATGTGAAGGACGGCGCTGTGGAACAGAGTGAACTTGAGGCCGATGCCGGCCTCGACATCTCTACTGAGGATATCGGGCTCGGCGATGGAGCGACTTCCATCAGCCCTGCCACATCCGAAGCTCCTATAAACACAGATAAACCTACCGTCTCCCCCTCTTCTATCTCCATGTCTTTTGAAGGCCGTATGCTAAACCTTCCTTTCGACTATTCGATCCTGACCGAGGCCGGCTGGAAGGCCGTCGATGATGGTGAATATTCGTTCCTGGTCATGAAAAATGACAACTATGATGTCGAGATCTATGTCTATGACGACAACTACAGCGGAAAGGAAGCTGACCTCATCTCTGACGGTGTGTTTGGCATTGACTGCAGCGTTGGAGGCTACAATAAGCGGCCTGACATGACCATCGCTGGTTTGATCTGGGGTGCCTCCGATGAGGATGTGAAAGCTGCCCTGGGTGAGCCTGAGTACCTTTCCTCCTCTCCGTATGGCACCAGCTATGAATATACGATTGAGGATGCCTCTGCCAGCATGGAGTATGACATCTCCGTCCGAGTTGACAAAGCTGAAGGCCTGTCCGAGATCGATGTCCGAGCTACAAAGTTCTAATCCTTTATTAACGAAAAATGCGGTGAGGGGTTCTCCGGTCTACCGGAGGACCCCATTGCCCTATCTATGGTCCGTGAGACCTGCCGAAAGGAGTTGTACGACTATGGCAGACCCTCTGCTTCTTGCTGATATGAGCGGTATGAACGCACGCTTCAGGCTGGAAGAAGCCATCCGGTGCGGCGACGCGAACGCCGTTAAGCGGTTCTTCAGTGCAGTACCGGGATTGTCAGAAGCTCCTTCTAAGCAGCCGCAAGGCTGTTTAGGAGGTGAGGTTCACTATGGCAAAAGGGCTACCCAGGTTTGGTAGCCATCTTTCTTTGTTTGAAGAAAAGCCGCCGGCGGCCAGAATGACTGCCGGCGGCATTGCTGTTTGTTGGATCAGTCGTCCAGTTCGGGCAGATCCTCCTCATGGAGGTTGTCGGGCGCCGGCCGCATGACGGCGGCAGCAGCGTCACGAATCTTGGCCTCGATTTCATTGGCCACATCCGGATTATCCTGAAGGAATTGCTTGACGGCTTCCTTACCCTGGCCGATGCGGGTCTCGCCCATGGAAAACCAGGAACCGGACTTCTGGACGATGCCAAACTTGACGCCCAGATCCACCAGCTCGCCCAGCTTGGAGATACCATGCCCGTAGAGAATATCAGCCTCGGCAATGCGGAAGGGCGGGGCGACCTTGTTCTTCACGACCTTGAACTTGGTGCGGTTTCCTACCATGTCAGAGCCGCTCTTGATAGTCTCAATCCGGCGTACATCTATGCGGACTGAAGCGTAGAACTTCAGGGCCCGGCCGCCGGTGGTGACTTCCGGATTTCCATAGGCGACACCGACTTTTTCTCGTAGCTGGTTGATAAAGATGACGATGCAGTTGGTTTTGCTTACGGCACCAGCCAATTTACGCAAAGCCTGGCTCATAAGCCGAGCCAACAGGCCTACATGAGACTCGCCCATGTCACCTTCAATCTCAGCTTTTGGGGTGAGGGCTGCCACTGAGTCGACTACCACCACATCCACGGCGCCGGAGCGGACCAGAGCCTCGCAGATCTCTAGGCCCTGCTCACCGGTATCTGGCTGGGAAATGAGCATCGAGTCGATGTCAACACCTAGTGCTTTTGCGTAGTTGGGGTCCAGGGCATGCTCGGCGTCAATGAATGCAGCCTCTCCGCCCAGCTTCTGGGCCTCAGCCAGGATGTGCAGGGCCAGGGTCGTCTTGCCCGAGGACTCAGGACCGTAGATCTCGATGATGCGGCCGCGCGGAACACCGCCAATGCCCAGGGCAATGTCCAGACCAAGGGAGCCGGTGGGCACCGCCTCCACCGTAATGCCCTGATTCTCGCCCAGACGCATGATAGAACCCTTTCCATAGGCCTTTTCGATTTGGGCCATGGCCGTCTCCAGCGCCTTCTGCTTGTCAGTTGTGCCAGTGGTGTTTTCTTTCTTGATCGCCATAATATTTTTTACCTCCCTGATTCTGAATTTGGTCTTCGATATATTATATGCAGAATTCCGCTTTCGCATTTTGGACAAAAGGAAACGGCCCCCGAAGGGGCCGTTTTTGGGTTGCTGCTTAGAACGGCAGCTCGTCGTCCTCGTCCTCAACGGGACCAAAGTTGCCAGCAGCAGAGGCATCGGGCTCGGCAGCAGCAGCAGCGGAACCAGCGGCGGGGGCAGGCGCAGAACCATCGCGGGGACCATACTTGATCACCGTGACCGCATCACCGCGGGGCCGGATCTGGTAGCTGATATTACCGTTGTACTCCCGGGCCTCGACAGCCCCGGAGACGACCACAATGGCGCCGTCAGCGATCACCTTAGCCAGGCCCTCGGCACGAGTGCCAAAGACAGAGGCGTTGATGATGGTCTTCTTGCCATCATACTCCTTCTCCTTGTTATATGTGCCGTTGGCCAGATCGCAGATTTTCTCCGCGGACATCTGAGTACGGATCCCAAACTGGAGATAGGAGTTGCCCTTGGGGCTAGTCCCCAGAGGTTTGGCGCCAATGACAGTGCCGCTGACCGTGCAGGCCATGGGCAGGGTCCGGTCCAGACCGTCCTGACGGCTCTTGTAGGCCAGGGTGGCAACAGCGATATCGTTGCCAACGGTGGGCTCCACGCCGTTCTTGAAAGAGCCGGCATCGATCAGGTTGTCCACCTCAATCTCCAGACGCTCGCCCGGATTGCCGTCCTTGGTGGTGAACTGACGCCACACCAGGCGGCCGGAGACGACCACATGACGGCCCATGTTCAGCACAGAGCTGAACTTCTCAGCTGCAGCACCGTAGAGCTTGATGGTGCCAAACTCGGGTGCAACATAGGCCTTCTCCTTGTCGTACTCGTTCTTGGCCAGAGCCATCAGCTGGTCGGCGGGACAGGGAAGCCCGATGGAGGCGCTCAGAAACGCCTTCTTGTCATCGTGGGCTGCACTGAAATAGGGGGCAGCGGAAGAGACATAGCCCTCCAGTTGGAAAGCGTAGGGCTCGCCCTTCACGGTCATGCCAACACTATGGGTCTTGTAACGATTCTTGTTCTCCATGGAAACATTCTCCTTTAATAATTCATTTTCCCCAAATTGTGAGGATGTCTGATATTATGCAAAGCGCAGAAAAACAATTCCAGGCAACTGCTGGATATTGGATCGGGAAGGCTCGGCGGTCTTTTTTACCGAGAAATGTGGCGGAGGGTTGTTCTTCTGTAGGAGCTGAGCCGTATCTCATATAGTCCGTAAGAGCTTCGTGGTAGGAGAAAACTCACGGACCATAAGCGAAGAAGCGACGCCCCTGGCGGAGAAGAATTTCCCAACCAGCTTTTCTTGGTTAGAAAAGATTGGGTGTCCGCCCATAGGTGACAAACTGAAAACGCAGTCCGTTTTCGAATACAGGCTGGCTCACTGAAAGCCTTTTCCACGCAGGGTCCGCATCTAGGTTGGGGAAGAACACATCAGCGCCCTCCACCTCGGCAAGAACCCTGGTAAGAAAGATCTTTTGGCACTGTCCCAGCATGGCGGCATACACACTCGCTCCGCCGATGACCCAAACATTCTCTGGATTTTCTGTGACAGCCATGCGAAGGGCTGCCTCGATGTTGTCAGCAAATTCCACCCCCTCCCGGGCAAATGCCGGATTATGGGTAAGAACAATGTTCCGGCGCTTAGGCAGCGGACGACCACCAGGGAGCGAATCCAGGGTCTTCCGGCCTATGATGACTGTCCCATTTGTGGTTAGCTTTCGAAACCGGCACATATCAGTTGGAATGGAAAACAGAAGTCCATTGTCCTTTCCAATAGCCCAGTTCTGGTCTGCAGAGACAATGGCAGTCATCAGACGGCCACCGGGATCTGCTCGTGGAATTCAGCTGGAGTGTATCTTTCCATAGAGAAGCTGTCTCGGGTAAAGGCGTAGAAGTTGGTCACCGACTGATCGATGATAAACTTGGGGGCCGGGGATTGCTTTGCTTCCAGCAGCTTTTCCACGACTGGCACATGCCGGTCATAGATGTGAGCGTCGGCGATGACATGGACCAGCTCGCCTGCCTCCAACCCAGAGACCTGGGCAATCATGTGGAGTAGGATCGCGTACTGGGTGACATTCCAGCCATTGGCTGTCAGCATGTCCTGACTGCGCTGGTTCAAGATAGCATTCAGCGTATTGCCGCTGACATTGAAGGTCATGGAATAGGCGCATGGATACAGGGCCATCTCGCTGAGATCATGGTGGTTGTATAAGTTGGTCATAATACGACGGGATGCCGGATCGTGCTTTAAGTCCCAGAGGACCTTATCTACCTGGTCCATGTCACCCTGCGGATAGTGATGTTTCACGCCCAGCTGGTAGCCGTAAGCCTTGCCGATAGAGCCAGTCTCATCGGCCCACTGGTCCCAAATCTTGCCGTTCAGGTCGTGGATGTTGTTGGACTTTTTCTGCCAGATCCACAGCAGCTCATCCACTGCCGTCTTCCAATAGGTCCGACGGACGGTGAGAATCGGAAACTCCTTGCGCAGGTCGTAGCGGTTCACCACACCGAATAGTTTGATGGTGTGAGCAGGAGAACCATCGTCCCATTTGGGTCGCACCGGGCGGTCTGTATCCCAGACTCCATGGGACAGGATATCCTTGCAGTTCTGTACGAAAATTTGGTCAGCGTAACTCATTTTTGATTCCTCCTTTCATTTTTTGGGGAAGGGCCCGGAGAAATTTCCCCGGGCCTCCCTGCCGGATTAGATGTACATATAAATATCGTTGTCCGGCGCTGGCTCAATATTGATCTTCCCATTCAGGTTTGGATATGCCTTGGCAAATCGCTTAGCCTGATACTCAGTGATAGTCCGCACCTGCTTATCCAGCTTCCACTGGGTGAGCTTCAGCGGCCAGTCAGGATCCTTGCAGATCTGGGGGTCGACTGCGTCGATAAATGCCTTCTCCTGTTTCTCCCGCTGACGAATGTAGTCCATCGCCTTCTTGAGGTAGCGGATGGCATAGGCGTAGTCGACAGCCTTGCCGCCAATCGTCCAGCCGCCCAACTTATTGTTGGTAATGACCCACTCCAGCCAAACCGAGTTCATGTAGGTCAGGTTAATGAACTCATTGTTGTAGAGTTCAAAATTGGACCTAGACTCGGTGCCAGTGCGCCAGCCGCTGGAGGCCTTTGGCACAGACACGAATACATGACGCTCCGTCACAGTGTACTGCTCCAAGATCTCAACCTCTGGATCCAGCGAGCTATCGGCCCGGGTTCGATAGGGCCCCGCATATTTGGGGCTGCCATCTGGTTTCTTGCCGACCTCATAGCGGTAGCGCAACCATTCTTCCGGCTCGTCGTATTCCACAACATTGGCCTTATAGAGCTTGCAGTCCTCCACTGAGCAGTCATGAGTTCGGTTGCGGTCTCCCCTACCCCGGGTATTTACCCAAGTGTCAGATCGCCAGCCTCCATAGAAGCTGCGTTCCCGCTCCGGAACCAGATACTGGACTGTGAGGAGCTGGTCGCCCTCATTGACTTGTTTGTTGCATAGGGCCAGGATGTTAGTAAAAGAGCCAAACCGGTTGTCAGTCAGAGATTTATCAGCCATCGAATAGATGACATATTCAGACTGCTTGCTCAACTTGACTCCCTCCGGCAGCGGCAGCAGCGGCGAGTTGTCCACGATCCCCTGGAGGATATTGTAGACGAACGCCCGGGAGATGATGCCGTCCAGAAGCTGCTTGCGGGCTTCCTTCTGCTCCTTCTCATACTGCTTCCGTTCGCTCTCGAAGCGGAACTCCTTTGGTTCATCCGGGGTGATCTCGGTGATGACCCGGCTGATGATCAGGTCGTCGCTGATGTGGACGCGGTCTTCATCCGTCCATCCCAGGTAGACATTTTCGCCGTTGCGGATGATGATGCCCACCGTCCGGCCATGGTAGTAGTCGTAGTCCTCCAACATGTTGCTGTACGGGGAGTCAGACTTGCGGCCGAAGGTGCGTCCAGTCCGGCTCAGCCGGACCAGCATGACGCAGCGGTCATTGGGCGCGAAGGTCTCCAGCGCCAGCGGATGATGCTGGAGGAAGCTCTCGAACATACCCAGCTCCTCCCACTGCAGCTCATACAGAGAGGCGATGCGGCCCAGATCCTCATCCAGGAAACGCAGCTTCTGGTAGATGACGATCGGCTCCGTGTTGGGCGCGTTCTTGCCCTTGCGGATATGGGCGAACTTGACGACCTCGCCGGCATAACAGCGGATGGCGTAGAGCTGAGAGTCCAGAAGGAAGATCTGGTTCTCCAGGTTCTCTTTCATGGCCTCCATCTCAGCCATCTTCTCCTCCAGCTGGGCCATCAGGTTCTGCTTTTTCGCCTCCAGAGTAGCCTGCAGGGCGTCGATTTGGGCCTTCAGCCCGGCTAGTTCCTTGGAGCGGGCGTTCCGGATGTCCTCCTTCTGCTGCTCCAGCGCGTCGATCGCCGACTTATTTTCCTCCAGCTTGGCGGACAGAGCGTTGCCGGTAAGCAGCCCCTGCTGGTCGGCAGGGACGATTGCAGAGCCCTCAGAGCCCATGGGCACCGAAAGCTGGGCCCGGAGCTCGGCTGGCGTCACATCGGACAGGTCGGCATCCGGAATGTACTCCAGGTACTTCTCAGGCGTGGGGACGATGATGCCCTTGCCAGGGTTACCCAGGTACAGATAGGCGTATTTGCCATCCTCCCAGGCGCCCACCTTCAGCGGCTGTCCATACTCATCAGAGAAGAGATGGAACTGCTGAACGCGGGCAATGGCCGCCTCGTGGGTTTCCTTCCAGGCAGTCTCCCTGGACCGCCCAAATCCACCGTAGCCGCCCTGAGGCTGGAACATCTCGTCTACAGCACTGTCGACCTGACTGCGCCTATAGCCTTCCCTTTGACCTTCGGTTGCCTTCCGCATCTGATTATGAGCAGCGTCCATGGCATCCAGAGTCTCCAGGCTGGAGTACCAGGCCAGGTAGCCGTCATAGTCAGTGAAGTGGGCAGAGCCATTTCGTTTCTCAGACATGTATTTACCTCCTTTTTGGTTGTTTTCCCCTGCGATATGTATTTCCAAATCGTGGGATGATTAAATGATATGCAGGTTGGCCGCCGTCCATTCAGAAGGGGATATCAGGCGGAATATGTGCGCGAAAATCGGCACGGGTGAGCGACAGCGAGCAGGCGTCCAGCTGCTTCTTCTTCGCCCCATTGCTGCGCGCGATGAGCTCCAGGAGCCGCTTCCCATCGATCATCTGGATCCCCTGCTCTTTCCCATATGCGGCGGCTGGGGCGGAGAATGAACTGGTTGTCACAAACCACATCTGACCGGCCCTCATCGAGGAATTGGCTCCTACCAGCTTCTGCAGAGCCGGCCGTCCAACCTTGTGGTCGGCAGCATAGCACTTGCACTCCACGATAGTTGTCTCTCCATCCCTGGATAGCAGGATGTCATACCCACCATCGTTGGCAGGAGGAGTCACCTCAGCCTTGTACCCGAGCTGCCGGAGGATGTCGGCACAGAAGTGCTCGAATCCGGTAGGAGATTCCTCGTAGCGAGAAACGATCTCAAAGACAGAGTTCGCCTCGGTCTGGCTGAACTGCTTCGACAGCGTCGCTTTCTTTTCCAACTCTTCCTTGCAGAGGCTGATACGCTGTCCCTTCTTGCGCATTTGCTGCACCAGACAGTACATCTCCCAGGGATCATGGCCCTCGATTTTCCAATGAGAAAACATCAAAGTACTGAGTGGGCGGATGATGTTATTGTTAGACAGCCTGCGGTCCCTGGTCCCATCAGCCTTGGGACGCTCCCAATACGGATACTTCAGCCCAAAATGTCCAGACGAAAGTTCGTCGTCGGATTTTTGCACGACAAATCCAGATGGAAGATCAACTCCGACCTCTTGCGCGAACTCCTTGGCCCATCTCTTTTGGCGAAGAATCTTTCTGGGGTTCCATGTGCCAAACAGCACATATAGCATAAACCCACCCATCCCGAGGAGGAACATGAGTAGCCCCATCAGAAAAAATATAGTAATAGCATCCAAAATCCCATCTCCTTTCTATGTCCCCTATCCTATGCAAACCTGCGGATTGGGATTTCCTGTTATATGGAGAAGGGCCGGCTCTGGGCCGGCCCTGTATTGGCTGGAATCAGATCACCATGGTTCCGCCCTTCATCTCATGCTGGAAAGTCTCCGGGGCCCGGACTCGATACTTCCGGTTCTTCATCCCATCGATATCCCGTTTGGCAGCACTGAGGGAATCAGGCGTTACACTGGAAAGCAGCTTCCCCAAGATGTGGGCTACAAGATCGGTATCTTTGATGGCGCGGCGCTTCAGACGCAGCTCCTGCAGCCGGCGGAAACTCTTGTAGCCAACTGCCGCATTGGCATTGGCAAACTCGACAAAGTGCATCTCATCCGCGATCTCCCTTTCCACACGGGCAAGCGCCGAACAAAGGTCTGGAACACGCACTGTCTTCAGCTCAATGTACCGTTCAAGGACGGCCAGCAGGTCATCGGACAAAGCCACACTGTCGTTGCCCTTTGTGGTGTCGCAGCCCGGCTCCGTGGTGGCCTCCAACAGGGTCGCCATCGCAGGCGTGGCGCCAGGCTGAGGCTCACTGGGAGGCTGATTTGCTGCAGCTGCCTGTTCTGTGCTTGGCTTGGTTGCACCAGCCGTTCCCTTATCAGGGGCTTTATTGGCCCAAGCCGGGAGCGAATACCGCATCAAGATCTCTTTCGGGAGCGGCTCCGAATAGCTGGGGCCGGAAGGTGGCAGCTCGACAGGGACAAACCCGAGACCGGAAACAAACCTAACCTGAAGAGCCTCCTCGATAAACTCTTGAGCCCGAATCGTGGATCCGTGTTTGACCGTACTCGGGAGTGAAGACTGGACTGTCTGTGCAGTCTTGCTGTCCGGAAACACATAGATGGGGCATTTCCCCTCCGCCAGCTCCTTGTGACTCAGCCATTTTTCCGGGCCAAGCACCAGGAATGGGGATGTTCTGCAAATGAAATAGTGAGTGCTTGCCATTTTTTAGTTCACCTCCTAAATTTGACGGCCCAGCCATGTCCCCTGCAGTTCCTCAGGTCCATCGCCCACCGGGACGATGAAATTACCGGCGGCAATCGACTCCAGAATGCTGGTATCGACCCGGACATACACTGGCTTCCGATCTCCATCTGTTTTATAGAAGATGGAGATCCCTGGGTCGGCCGTTTTGAACGCTCCCGGCATATTACTCTGGCGGAGCATCTCATCCCGGTCGGCCAGCATGGCCCGGTTGAACCCCCGCCGACTCAGCTCCTGCAACAGCTGTGCTTTGGCTACCAGCAGAGCTTTCAGCTTGGTGGGCGGTTCGCCCTCCTCCCCGATTGGAAAATAGAGGAGGAAGAAATGTACCGGACTGTCCAACAGCCATCCAGAATCCACAAACCCATGGTTCATGAAGGAGAGTTCCAAGCTGAAGTACTGGCAGTTCTTTGCGTAACCGGGATATTCGGCTATGTAGGTCGTATAGGGACCTTCCTGCAAAACTACATCGATGCCGCGGCTCCGGGAACTGTTCAACATGCGGGCAAATGATAGTGGATAGGGCTCCTGGATTGCCGATTCCAGGGGTGCGTACAGGTTTGCGTCCAGGTCAGACGCATAGCTGACATAGGGACGGGCGAGAGGTTGGCGTTGTGTTGTGTTCATGATTTTGAATTCACCTCCCCTGCCCTTCTGGGCCTTTTCACTTATATTATATGCGGAAGTGCGTCTTCGTATTTTTGGCAGGAATATGGCGAGATTTAAGGCCTTTTTTAGCGAAGAAATGTAGCGGAGGAGGTCTTTCTTGCCCATGGCTTTTGTCGTGGGCAGGCTCCGTTCCGGACCTATGTGGAGTCCGTGAGACCTGCTTGTTCGCCGCGATACGGAGTTAGCTGTAGTACAAAACGCCGGAACCTCACGGACCAGACATAGGTTCCCGGCGAGGGAACCGGCTTCAACGAGTGTTTCAGGCAAACAAAACAAGTCCAGGCATATTTTCTTCGCTAAGAAAGATGCTCAGCTAATTCCTGAATGAGTTTCTGCCAATACGCATACCATTGTTTCAGGCAACAATTTGGGGAAATTGAGAAGAAAGGAGAAACTGCAATGGCAAATATCATTAAGTTCGGAAGCCTCTGTCTCGACGGGTTTCCTGTAAATGTAGGCACTGAGTATAAGCCTGGCCAAGCCATCAAGATCGGAGAGACCGCCCCCGGCAAAGAGATTTCCTGGGTGGTGGTAAACAACCTGCTCATCGCTGACCGCAGCATCCTAACCGGCATTAGCTGGGACGACCTGAATGCCAACGGCTTGGTATTCGGAAAAGAGATCTCTGCCGGCGGATTTCGCTTCACGGAAAGATTGCTCCGGGTTGGGAAAGAGGGTGGCATGCCTAATGAGTGGGATGCCGCGCTCGATGCTACAGGCGATGATGACGCTATCTGGCATTGGCAAGGCATTTACTTTTGGGGGCAAGAGGCCGCCAAAAGAGCATCGCCCCGCATAGTGCGAGGATATCTCTCTGCCCGTTCCAGGGGCCGCGTTGCGGCAAATCGGGGCACGAATGGCTTCCGCCCTGCCATGGCCCCCCTAATCTCCAGCACTCTGGACAATGTCCACGACGGGGAGAAGCTGATGCTTTGGGGTGGCCAGAGCATCGTGTTCGGCCGCCTGGAGGAGATCAGCCGCTATGAGGTAGTCCTCTCCGATGGAGGCGGAGTCTTGTCTAATGGCTTCGGTACCCTGTCTGGCGGCGGATTCATCGTCATCGATCGAGATGCCGTTGTAGGGCTGCAGATTGCCCAAAGGGAGGTGCCATAGGATGGCTACACTCATCAGAATGGGCAGCCTCTATCTGGGCGGCTACCCATCGGGGCTAGGGACAGAGTACCAATCCGGACAATCCATCGAAATCGGCAAGTCCGTCCTCGGCAAAGAAATTAGTTGGGTGGTTGCAAACGGCATGCTGGTCGCCAACCGCTGCATCCTCACCGAGGTCAGTTGGATGGACCTGAATGACAACGAGCTGGCGCTTGGGAAGGAGATCAATATCGGCGGGGTTCGCTGCGTAGCGAGACTGCCCCGGGTCGGGGTTAAAGAAGGCGTCCCTAACGAGTGGGACGCCGCCCTGGATGTTGCCGGGGAGGACGATGACCTCTGGCATTGGAAAGATTCGTATTTTTGGGGTCGAGAGATTCCCGAAATAGTATCGTCCCGTGCAGTTCGTGGGAGGCTTTCGGCACGCAACTGGAATGGTAGCCATGCAAAAAATCGTGGTGCCCTTGGGTTTCGGCCTGTTCTGCTCCCTCTACACACCGACCGGCTGGGCGATGTCATGGCTGGAAATACGGTAGTGCTATGGGGCGGCCAGAATATCGTGTTCGGACAGTTGGAACAAATCACCGACTATGAGGTGGTTCTTTCTCACTGGGACGGGGCATTGTCCAGTGCTGACAACTTCAGCGTACAAATTAGCAAGGGACAGCTCGTCGTTGATCGGGGCTCTATCTTGGGAGTTCAGAAAAACTAATAGCACTCTAAAGCGGGGTTAGAAGAATCTCTCTCGGCCTCGCTTTTTTTGCGGCACCCAGAGCTGCTTCCTGCGGGCTGGGGAGTCTTTATTAACAAAGAAGTGGCATAGGGATTTCTGTTTGCCGGTGGCTTTTGCTGCAGGCCGGCTCCTTTCGGAGCCTATGTCGGGTCCGTGGGACCTGCTCGTTTTCCACACGACCTGCTTCGCTAGGGTCGCTGCTACGGCGGAGATAGTTAGCCATAGCACAAAACAACGGAACCTCTCGGACAAAACATGGGTTCCCGGTGAGGGAACCGGCTGTGGCGAACGCCAAAACAAACTTTCCTCGTTGCGTTTCTCCAGTAAAAAAGACCCGCTCCCCCACCAATATAGAATTCAAGCCCCCTGCATATCATCCAAGCAGAACCCGATTTCGGAGAAAATCAAACGAAAAGGAGAGATACATACTGATGGTTGAAAAACTAAAATTCGGGACCCTGTATATGGACGGCCAGCCACAGGAAGTTGGCGGCTGGTACCCCAGCAACGAGCCGGCCCTCGGGCTGGGCAACACAGTCCATGGCAAAGAGATCACCTGGCTCAAGTCAGACGACATCTACATTGCCGAACAGTGCCTGATCAACTTTATCAGCTTCAATAACATAGCCCGCTGGGGCTACACGGAGCCGGTAAAGATGAACATCGATGGCCGCCTGGCCACCATCCGGCTGCTCAATGTGGGCGAGCGGAAGGGTGCCCATAACGAATGGGACGATGCCCTAAACAGGATCGGCAAAGAACGGAGTATCTGGAATGGCGGGAAGAAGGACGAATGGGATTCTGGACTTGCTTTCTTTGGAGCGAAGAAAAGTAAAGCCTCTCCCCTCATCGTCCGCGGAGAATACGGCCAGCCCCGGAGCTTCCATGTGGTTGGCCACGGCTTCCAGATCACAGGGCCAGATGACTCATCGCCCAGTATTGGCTGGCGGCCGGCGCTGGAGTTCCGAATCGACAGGAATGCCGTCCCTGGTGACCAGGTCTGCATCAAGCTGAAGTACGGCTGGGTGCGCGGCGTCATACTGGAAAAGAGCGACTACGACCTGATCCTAAAGGCCATTCCCGCTACCCCATTTGGACTGCTGAAAACAGAGGGATGCCTTCTGCTCGATCAGGAAAAGGGCCTTGCGGCCGTCGAGAGACAGGCCATCCTAGACATTCAAGTAGAGGAGGAGTAATACAATGGAGAAAACAAATGCTGAAATCGTCATTCTGGCGATGCTTCTGAAGGACATTAACATCAAAGCCGGCACCAGGAAAGCTGACTGTCGGCCGGTCATCGAAAAGCTGGATGAGCACATTGATGCTTTCGTGAAGGCGGCTGTGGAAGAGGGCTATGCAGAATCTGAGGAGAGCCATCTCCCTGAGGTATTCCACAGCGCTGACATGAGGACGGCCGAGTTCGAGGAGGACATCCGGCGCCGGTCCGAATACCCGGAGTCGCTGTTCCCTATGGCCACCGACATCCTCTGCCGGCGAGTCCAGGATTGGTTCCGCAGAGAGCTGCTGTTTTATGTCTCTGACATTGAACTGGCCTATGGGCTGAAGGTGGAGGTCTCCGGCCTGCTCACCAGCAGCTTCTCCAGCGACTCGATGGCCCCCGTTTCCAAACAGGAGGCCTACATCGAGAAGGTTCAGCAGCTGCAACAGGACGGATGGACATTCCAGGCCAACCACGGCAGTATGGAACTCGTGGACTGTCCCACCAACCATGTGAAGATCCAGCAGATCGTCAGCAACCTGAACGGCCGCCTGTATGAGGTGCTGTTGCAGGGAGACCGCATCCGGAAGTTCTCATTCCGCATTCCAAGCGACCAGTGCCGACAGCTATTCTATCAGCTGTCCGGAGAGGCCCCGGAGAGAAAGAAGCCGGAGAGCAAGCTGGTCACTAAGGACGATGAGGCCGTCATCCAGAAGGCTGTGAAGGATATCCAATTTGCCCTGTCCAGCATCAACATCATGGATGACCGAAGTATTATCCTCTCGCTGCTGCGGAGCTACACGGAGACGATCGAAACTATCCTCGGGTTCAACGACCTGAGATGCTTCAATATCGTCAAGGCCCGCCATGCTGAGGAGGCCCGCAAAAATTGCAGTCTCCGGGAGCGGCAGGATAAGATGAGCGAGGCGGCTCTGGAGGGTCTGGATATGTGGGACGCCTACGAGAAGATCGAAACCGGCCTGCAGAAGGTATTCTATACGCTGGGCATGCGAGTCTCCGACCTGCGGGCGTCCAGCTATGCGACTACCCGGTTCTCCGCTATGCCGCGTACCTACTATAAGGAGTGTGCATTGCGGGAGGATTTGGAGTTTCTGCCCGAGCCCGGCGACCGGTCCGTGTATCTGATCAACACCCCGGAGAATATTTTGAACCTGCAGACCGCTCTGTGGGAGACGATGCCTGGGGCCAAGATCGAGAAAATTGAGAGTGCCATGCGCGGCCATGGGCAGGCCGTGAAGAAAATCGACTTCACCATCAGCCCGGCCGACATCGCTAAGCTCCTGGAGAAAACCAAAGACTTGGAGGAAGCTCCTGATTTTTAAGCAAAACGACAAGGGCCTGGCATTTCGCCAGGCCCTCGTTGTTGTCAACTGCCCCGACATATACATTGCCGGAACTTTGTTTGTACAAACAGTGGAGCTATTCCGGCGTTGCTCCAAGCAATTTACCATCTCCCTCCACTGGCGGCCCTGAACGCCATACATAGGGTCCAGAAGGGACCCCGTGTGGAGAGTGATTCCGGCAAACAGAAATTTCCCTGCCGCATTTCTTCGTTAAAAAAAAGGCCCGACAACCGCACATCTCTCCGTGGCAAGATAATGTGCCGTCGTCCGCAGAATGGATGCCGGCTAATCTGCATAAGATTGTTTCAGCAACCCCACTTTGGAGAAATCAAGGAAGGAGAATACATACATGCGCTGGCTTGGGAATCTAATAGGTCTTTATCTGGGCCACGCCGTCATTCTGGAGGCTTGGCAATGGCTGGAGGTCCAAATGTACGGTGAAGTCCAGGTGCGGGATGTGGATACTGTTGTTACGCTGCTTTACCTAGCGTTCGTGATGATTGCCTATTGGAAGGGCCGTTGCGATGGTCACAATGACAAGGAGGAGAGCAAATATGAAAATTGAGGCCGTTAAGAAAGGCGACCTGCTGACCAGCTACCTGGCAGCGAACTATGAAGGCTGTGATACGCTGGTCATCGAGGCTGAGAACAGCTGCTCCAAGCAGGAGTTCATCGCCCTGATGAAGGAGTTGGACAGTCTGGGAGTTCTGCCACCCAAGAATTTGCGGACACCTGGCGCCACCATCATCATCGAGATGCCCTGGAGCAGCGCCTGCAAGCTGGTGACCCAGTATCACAATGGGAGCATCTCCCTGGCCGCCTACCGCGGTGGGAAGCTGATCTCTGAAACGCCCGATGGCAACAAGTAAGGAGAAGAAAATATGTATAACAAGCAGGATTTTGAGAAGCTCAAAGGGAACCTGAAGAAGATCGAGGAGTTCTGCAGGCAGAACTATATCCCCCGCATTCCTAACCAGGAGGACCGCATTTCTGTCAACTTTGGACTCATGGAGTCCTACCCTGGGCAGTGGGGCCGGAAGCCGAGGTTCTCTTTTGGTATGGATGGCCGGGGCAATATCTGGTTTCGCGTCGGCGGCCTGTTCCTGCATTTCGACGAGGACAGGGAGCCCAGCGTCTACAAGAACAATATCTATGGTGAGGACCTGCTCCTGAATTGGAGAAAGGTCAAGGACCTCATCGAGGCCGAGCTTATCATTCTGGCTGAGAAGAGAAAAATTCTCGACGAGTTCGAAGTCTGAAAAACAGGAGGAATTACCATGAAGAATTATGAGAAAATTGCCGATTTTTGCAATGAGGACCCTGTCCTCTTCCAGCAGGCCTTCGTGGCCTTTGCTGGGCTCGGCGCCGTGAAGATGAAACATCTCACACCGGCCATGTTCGATGACAAAAACGACCTCTCCGATGAGGACATCGAGAAAGTTGTGGAGATGGCCAAGCTGATGGCAGAGCTGTCTTCGGACGCCCTGTTCGCCATCATCCAGCGCAATCTGCCTGCTGTCGAGGGTGACGATAAGGCGGTCCCCTTCCTCCATGAGTTCGGCGACGAGGACGATATCTGCCCTTGCTGCGATGCCGAAATCAAGTACTGCGGCGAGCATGATCCGGACGATTCCGGGTATACCATCGACTGGGAGTGTCCCGAGTGCGGCGCCACCGGTAAGGCAGGCTACACGGCTGTGTTCGACCGCCACTACAAGGTGCGAGATGCCATTGGACATGATGTCCCTGGGCGTGACCATTAAGGAGGGCTGGGCCAATGGAACGAATCAGCAAAGATCGCTACTATCTCAGCATTGCTGAGATGGCCGCTCAGCGGAGCACTTGCCTGCGCCGGCGCTATGGGGCCATCATCGTGAACAACGATGAAATCGTCTCGTCCGGCTACAACGGCGCCCCCCGCGGAGAAATGAACTGCTGCGACTGCGGCTACTGCGAACGAGAGGCCAAGGGCGTGCCTAAGGGCGAACGCTACGAGCTGTGTGTCGCAGTGCATGCCGAGCAGAATGCCATCATCTCTGCTTCCAGGCGGGAAATGGATGGCGGGACCATCTATATCGTCGGCATCGATGCCAAGGATGGCTCCTATGCCAACCCGGCGCCCTGCCTCATCTGCCGACGGCTCATCGTCAATGCGGGTATCACCCGCTGTGTGGGGCTGGTGAACGGCGAGGTGCGGGATATTCCACTGCATAGTCCGGAGTGAATCTCCCCGCAGCTAAAGCAGGGGGTCTTACGGCGGCACAGATAAAATGTCTTCCAGCAAGGCGACAACTTAATCGTTTTCCAAACAAAAAGGGTCTGGCGTTACGCCAGACCCTTTTGTTGTGTTCAGTTGTCGATGAGCGACTCATTGATATCGACGATTTCATCGGCCTCATAAACATTGTTTATGAGGAAGCCGTGCTTCAGGCACACCCATCCAGGAATCTCCTGGACGGCGTCTCCCCAGTTGAAGTTCCCGCAGGTCCTGTTCAGGACTTCTTTGCCCTCTTCCGTCTTCAGAAAGTAGGCAGCGGCGGCCCGGACACGGGCATTTGCATCAAAGTGAAGGTCGGCAGAGAGGATCTCTGCGCACCAGCAATTCTTCTCCGACCACTCCTCCCCGAATAGGTGGAAGCTGAATACTAGGGGTACCAGCTCCACGCTGTAGCCGTGGCTACCGCTCTCATGTCCGCTCTGGAAACAAACCAAAGAGGACAGTGGGTCGGCGGTGATGCACTTTCCAATGGTCGTGCCACCATCCGGGAATCGGAACTCCGGGACGACCTGATAGCGCTCCTTGTCACTAACCAATTTCACCGTGAGGCGGATGCCCGATATGAAGGCGGCCTCGTACAGGACAAACTCATCATCCTGAATGACACCGGCCTTTTTGGCCCCCGGCGAGAGAGCGGTCAGATTGTGCTTCATCAGGTCGCGGGCATATTTCAGCACCTGCGGGCAAATCGGAACCTGAACAAAGTGCTTTCCAGACATATTTCTTCCTCCTTAAAATTCGATATCGTCCAAATCAGGAATCTCCTCGCCCAACCAGGAGGCGGCACGCTCCGCAACCGACTGCGGGATATAGCTTTCGCCATCCGGCACAGCCCGGCCATCCTGCAGGGCAGCCCGCATGATGCCAGCAACCTCTTCAGAATCCTCGGAGACCAGCACCTGGCGCACCTCATCGCGGCTGAGTACGAAGGACACGCCGACGCGGGCCCAGAGCTTGTAGCCGCCAGTTGGGCCCGGCTTAGGCTCGATCCGGGTGGAGAGCTCCTCCACCCGGCGGGCCACAGCCAGCTCCAGGTTCTGGGCAACATCAGCGGGTTCTGTCTCCCAGGGAATCTCCTGGAAGGAACTGACCTCCTTGGCCAGCAGCTGGTTCATCAGAGCAGCCCGATCCTCGGCAGTCATGGCTGCGGAACCATCCGTCCTGCGGACCTTTTCCTCCAGCTCGACGATCTTCTCAGACAGGGCAAAGTCAGCCCGATCCAGATCGTCATCGCAGAAAAGCATATACAGGGCCATCCAGCGGAAGGCCAGGTATTTTGAGATATTTTTCTCCACGATTATTTTTCCTCCTATTTCTATTTTATCGTATATCCGCCAGTTCTGGCGTATCGGGCCTCACGGGGCAGGTTTTCTTTGATCCAGGCCGAGAGCCGTCGCCTGGTGGGCGCAAGGTCGTCGTCCTCGAACTTGAGAAGCTGTTCCCAGAGCCGGGTACTGGTGTTTTCATAGGTATCGGCCAGCGTGTACTCGCCGGAGTCACCCTCGTCCCTCAGCCACTTAACCAGTTTTGCGGGATCGCACTCCTGGTATTTGAGCCGGGAGACAATGCCCAGAAAAAGGTCGGCCTCCTCGCTGAGTATCGCACACATATCCTGGTCCGGGTGCCCATACCGGTAGTGCCGGATGATTCGGGCAACCAGACGGGAAATATCCTCCAGATAACTGATGCAGAGGTATTCCTGGACATCTCCAGGAACCTCGATCATGGGGATCCGCTCCAGCATCGAAGGTTCCACCGGCGTTGTGGTGAAAAATTCCGAGTACCGGCTGTACTTCTGCTGGGCGAGGTCCTGCAGACCATCCTCGGGCACCCGAAGCAGGACATTGGCATCCAGCAGAGCCGCCCAATAGGGAAGACTTTCGCCGTCGCAGACATACACCAGGTTCCGGTCTTCGCAGCAAAGGTAGGAGTTACGGCCGCAGCGCGGTCGCAGTCCCTCCTCCCTGATATGCTCCCACGACTCCTCAGTCGTGAGATGATACATGTACTTCATGTCTCCAGCCCTCCTTCAAATATCCGTCCTTAGGCATTGATCCAGGTGGATGCGCCTGCCGTTGGCATTGAAGTAAGGTCGGCCGCCGCCCGTGTAGTAGACCTTGGCTCGGTGAGCGATCTGCTCCCGGTCAGTACCTACGAACAGCCAGCGCACATGGTCCTGGTCGATAATGTCGACCTCATAGCCAGAAAGGCCCAGACTGTAGTATCCTTTCATGGTCAATATCTCCTTTCCATTACTCTCCTTCAGTGTGGAACACCCGGCGGTGGTCATCCTCATCCAGACGGTCGTTTGGCCAGGCTCGGGTCACAAAACCAGGGGTGACTTCATACTCTCCGGCATTGTGAGGGTAGATGCCATCCTTACTCTCGACAGGAGTCCCATCGTGCTTTGCGATGCGTTCTACAGGGACCTCGGCAATTTCCTGCCTTGCCAGGTTCGGACGGCCTGGGTCAAAGCCACAGAGGCCTTCGCCGCCAGGAGAGTAGTGAACCTCACCTCCTAAACAGCCTTGCGGCTGCTTAGAAGGAGCTTCTGCCAA
>ERZ826242.225-NODE-225-length-88838-cov-8.862721_pt1 | contig 88838 bp, 66 predicted proteins | sample MGYA00519871_ERZ826242 | MGnify/ENA primary metagenome ERZ826242 (study PRJEB31778, sample SAMEA3449226) | human gut metagenome | biome: human gut; feature: human-associated habitat; material: faeces | place: United Kingdom | collected 2010/2012 ... | reverse complement strand
CCCGTCCATCAACGCCCTTTCTACCATTGTGATTCTTCTCATTACGCTGGTGCTCGGCGTCGTGAACATCGTGCCGATCGTGCGCGAAAAGCGCGAAAAGGACGGCAAAGCATCCCGCGCCGTGAGCCGCAAGGCCATGGCGGCTGTTGCCGCCGTGCTGGTGCTGGCCGTTGTCGGCGGCACCGTGGGCGCGAGCCTTTCCCAGCAGCACAAGAGCGCCGCGGCTGTCGAGAAGTACGGCAGCAACGTTTTGAAGCTCTATCTCCCCGGCGAGTACCTCGGCGAGAACGTCATCTCCGACTTTGAAAAGCAGTACGGCGTGCGCGTCATCGTCGAGAACTTCGACTCCAACGAGATGATGTACACCAAGCTCATGGCCGGCGACCGCTACGATGTCATCATTCCGTCCGACTACATGATCGAACGCCTGATGAACGAGGACTTCCTCCAGCCGCTTGACAAGAGCATGATCCCCAATATGGAGAACATGTCCGATGCCGTGCTCGGTATGAGCTATGATCCGGACAACACGTACTCCATCCCCTACTTCTGGGGCAGCGTCGGTCTCGTCTACAACCACGAGAATGTCGACCCTGCCGTCATCGAGAGCGAGGGTTGGGAGGTCCTGCGCAACACCGACTACGCCGGTCACATCTACATCTACGATTCCGAGCGCGACTCGTTCATGATGGCGTTCAAGGCGCTGGGCTACTCGATGAACACCGAGGACCCCAACGAGATCAACGACGCCTATGAGTGGCTCCTGCAGATGAACAACACCATGTCCCCCGTCTACGTGACCGATGAGGTCATCGACGGCATGATGAACGGCTACAAGGACATCGCCGTTGTCTACTCCGGCGACGCAGCCGTGGTGCTTGATGAAAACGAAGACATGAGCTTCTATATGCCCTCCCAGGGCACGAACATCTGGTGCGATGCGATGGTTATTCCCGCAAACGCCGAGAACCCGAAGCTCGCCCACGAGTTCATCAACTACATGCTCACCTACGAGGCCGCATTTGACAACACCGAAACGGTGGGTTATACTTCTCCCAACGCGGAAGTGTTTGAAGAGATGACCTCGTCCGAGGATCTCTACGCGGACAATGCCGCCTACCTTCCCCGCAGCGGCTACGACAAGGACGAGATGTTCCACGACAATCAGGTGCTCATGCGCGAGCTGAGCAAGCTCTGGATCAAGGTCAAAGCTGCCAAGTAATATTGTAAAGGAGTTTTTTAAGATGAAAATCGGAGATACTTTTACCGTCAAGAAAGTTGTCACGGAAGACATGACCGCTGCCGCGCTCGGCAGCGGCGGTCTGCCGGTGTTTGGCACGCCGTATCTCGTCGCGATGGTCGAAAACGCCGCCTTCACCTATCTCCAGCAGGAGCTGCCCGAGGGTAAGAGCACCGTCGGCACCAAGGTCGAGGTCTCCCATGTCTCCCCCTCGCCCGTTGGCATGGAGATCACCGTTACCGTCGAGGTCACGGACATTTCCGCAAATGGCAAGATGGTCGACTTCAAGGCCACCGCGACCGACACCGCCGGCCTCATCGGCGAGGGCACGCACCAGCGCGCCGTTATCACCGTGGATCGCTTCATGGACAAGTGCCAGGCCAAGCTCGGCTGATTTTGTAAGGAGGAACCCTGATGCATTATTCGGGAGCCGTTTACCGTCCCCCCAGCGAGGCGCGCAGCCTCATCGTGCAGTGCACGCTCGGGTGCAGCCACAACAAATGTGCGTTCTGCACGATGTACAAGGACAAAAAGTTCTCCATCAACCCCATTGAGCAGGTGCTCTCCGACCTCGACGAGGCACGCGCCTACGGGCGCTATATCGAGAAGATCTTTTTAGCCGACGGCGACGCGCTGATCTTGCCGATGGATTACCTTCTGACCGTTCTCGACTATATCCGCGACCACTTCCCCACCTGCAAGCGCGTGGCGGCTTACGCAACGACCAAGGCCATCATGCGCAAGACGGACGACGAGCTGCGTACGCTGCGCGAGCACGGCCTCGGCATCGTGTATATCGGCCTTGAGAGCGGCAACGAGGAGCTTCTCAAAAAGTTCTGCAAGGGCGTTACTGCCGAGGAGATCGTCTTAAACGCCATCCGCTGCAAGCAGGCGGGCATCGCCACCTCCGTCACGGCCATCAACGGCATGGCGGGCGCGAACGGCGACTGGCAGGCCCACGCCATCGACACGGCGAAAGCCGTTTCCCGCATGAAGCCCGACTATATCGCGTTTTTGACGCTTCGCGTCTACTCGGGCACGCCGCTGCACGACTGGATCGCGAGCGGCGAGTTCAAGATGATGGAGCCGCCCGAGCTGTTGCGCGAAACGCGCCTCTTTTTGGAGCACATCGACTCCGACGGCAGCGTTTTCCGCTCGAACCACGCGTCGAACTACCTCCCCCTCGGCGGCACGCTCAACCGCGACCGCGAGGTGCTGATCCACACGATCGACGAAGCGCTCGACGGCAAGGTTAGACTTCGCCGCGCCGTCGAACTGGGACTGTAAAACCTAAAAATAGAACCTGCCGCAAGGCAGGTTTTATTTTTGCGTTTTGCCCTAAAGGGTAAAGGGGTTCCCCGCACCGTGCGGGGTACGAAAAAAGGGGGATATTCTCTCACGTGAGAGAATATCCCCCTTGGACCCCCAAGAGAAAGGGATTGATTGGCAGTCTCGGGCTTGAATGACTTCTATGCCTCCGGAATGGAGATGCCTGAGCGCGGCAAAGCCGCGTTGGAACTGCTATACGATTTGTCTCTGCTCCTACTATCCGCTGCCGCTCTGCCCATCTTGTAGAAGTTCGCAGTAATTTCCGTCTACCGCCAGTCTTATCAATGCGGCGAGTGCAGCAATGCCGCATTCGGTAAAGCAGTCTGCCGTCCAACTACCGTCACTCGTGCCTCACGATAGTAAGGCGCGGTTGATATCAGTAACGATTCGCAGAAGATTCATGGCGAAGCCATGTACACCGCACCCGATTGCGCAGCGCGAGCAGCTCTTCGAGCTGCTCTCTTGCAATGGCGGGGTCAAGGGGCCCTCCCCTCGCGTTCTCTTGGGGGTCTAAGGGGGCCATTCTCTCACGCGAGAGAATGGCCCCCTTATCCGCGTCCCCTGCACGGTGCAGGGAAAAACGCCCCCCCTGCGAGTACGCAGGGAACAATACAACACAGTGTGTTAAAACAATGTTAACTGGCTCGTTTCAGGCAATCCCGCAAACGCGCCCAGCGCGCGCAGCTGGTCGATATGCGTCTGCGACAGCTTGTTGCAGCAGAGGGAAAACTCCTCCACCGATGTAAAGTCCTTCCCCTTGCGCTTCTCGACGGTGTCGAGCGCTGCGGTCTCGCCGAGTCCGCGAACGGACGTGAACGGCGGCAGCAGGCCGTTTTCCGTGACGACAAACTTTGTCGCATCGCTGCGGTAGATATCGATGGGCTCAAAGTGGAAGCCGCGCAGGCAGAATTCGTAGCAGACTTCAAGCGTCGTCATCAAGTCCTGTTCCACGGCGGTCGCGTCCTTGTTGTTTTCGATCTCGCGGATGCGGCGGCGCAGCGCGTCGGCGTCCTTGCAGCACTCGGCGGCGTCGAATGCCTTGGCGCGGATGGAGAAGAACGTCGCGTAGAACGCGAGCGGCTCGTGCACCTTGAACCACGCGATACGGAACGCCATCATAACGTATGCGACCGCGTGCGCTTTCGGGAAGAGGTAGCCGATCTTCGCAAGCGATTCGATGTACCACTCCGGTACGTCGTGCTTGCGCATCTCTTCGACCCACATCGGCCAGTCCCCCGCCTTGCCGCCCTTGACCTTGCCCTTTCGGACGGCCTCCATGATCTTAAAGCTCATCTTCGGGTCAAGCCCCATAGAGATGAGGTAGAGCATGATATCGTCACGGCAGCCGACGGTCTCCAGAACGCTCGCCGTGCCGCTGACGATCAGATCCTTCGCGTTGCCGAGCCACACGTCCGTGCCGTGGGAGAAGCCTGAAAGGCGCAGCAGCGTGTTGAAGTCCTTCGGCTGCGTATCGACGAGCATTTGGCGCGTGAAGCGCGTGTTGAACTCCGGGATCGCGACGGCGCCCGTGGGGCCGAGCACCTCGTCGTTCTCATAGCCGAGCACCTTGGACGAGATGAAGATCGACATCGTGTCGGGGTCGTCGAGCGGGATAGCGCGGGCGTTCACGCCCGTCAGATTTTCGAGCATGCGGATCATCGTCGGGTCATCGTGGCCGAGCATATCGAGCTTTAAGAGGTTGTCCTCCATGCAGTGATATTCGAAATGCGTGGTGATCGTGTCGCTGTCGGGGTCGTCCGCGGGGTGCTGCACGGGGCAGAAATCCTCGATATCCATGTCGTCCGGCACGACGACGAGTCCGCCGGGATGCTGGCCCGTCGTGCGTCGCACGCCGACGCAGCCTGCCGTCAGGCGGTCGATCTCGGCGTTGCCCGCGGCGATGCCGTTTTCCTCAAGGTATTTTTTGACGAAGCCGTAGGCCGTCTTCTCCGCGAGCGTACCGATCGTGCCCGCGCGGAAGACCTGCGTCTTGCCGAACATTTCGACCGCGTGCGCGTGGGCGCGCGCCTGATATTCGCCCGAGAAGTTGAGGTCGATATCCGGCACCTTGCCGCCGCCGTAGCCGAGGAAAGTTTCAAACGGGATGTCGAAGCCGTCTTTGACATACTTCGTGCCGCAGACGGGACACATTTTATCGGGCATGTCCGCGCCACAGCCATACTCGCCCGCGTGGAACTCGACGTTGCGGCACTTGGGGCAGCGGTAGTGCGGCGGCAGGGCGTTGACCTCGGTGATGCCGGCCATGTACGCGACAAGCGACGAGCCGACCGACCCTCGCGAGCCGACGAGGTAGCCGCACTCGAGCGAGCGCTGCACGAGCTTCTGCGCCGACATGTAGACGACGTCGTACTTGCCCAGAATGCTGCCGAGCTCGACGTTCAGCCGGTCGACGATCAGCTGCGGCAGATCGTCGCCGTAAAGCTCGTGCGCTTTCCCCCACACCATGCGGTTAAGGTCTTCTTCCGAATTTTCAAGCCGCGGCGGGAACAGCTTGCCCTTGGGCAAAAGCTCGATATCCTCCACCTGCTCGGCGATGGCGCGGGTGTTCGTCACGACGACCTCGTAGGCTTTCTCCTTGCCGAGGTAGTCAAATTCCTTGAGCATTTCGTCCGTCGTGCGGAAGTAGAGCGGGACGGGCTCGTTCGCGTCGGCGAATTTCTTTGACGCGAGCAGGATATGGCGATAAACCTCGTCTTCAGGGTCGAGGAAGTGGACGTCGCCCGTTGCGCAGACGGGCTTGCCGAGCTCTTCGCCAAGCTTGACAACAGTGCGGTTGAAGTCCTTGAGGTCTTCGTCGTCGCGCACCGTGCCGTCGCGCACCATGAAGCGGTTATTGCCGAGCGGCTGAATTTCAAGATAGTCGTAGAACGAGGCGATGCGCTTGAGCTCATTCCAGTCCTTGTGGTCGACGATGGCGCGGAACAGCTCGCCCGCCTCGCAGGCAGAGCCGATGATCAAGCCCTCGCGATGCGCGACAAGCTCGCTTTTCGGGATGATCGGCACGCGCTTAAAGTATTTGAGGTTCGACGCCGAGATGAGCTGGTAGAGGTTCTTGAGGCCCACCTTGTTCTTGGCGATCAGAATGATGTGCTTTGGGAAACGGTTGCGCTTGACGCCGAGCGGGCGGAGCTTCGTCATCTCGTCGTTTATCTGCTGGAGGCGCGTGACGCCGCGCTCTTCGAGCATGACGAAAAACTTCGCGAGCATCTGCGCGACCGGGACCGCATCGTCGGACGCGCGGTGGTGGTTGAACTGCGGGAGCTGCAAGTGGTCGGCCACGATGTCGAGCTTGTACTTGCCGAGCTCGGGCAGGAGATTCTGCGCGAAAATCAGCGAGTCGAGATACGTCGGCTCGAACGGGATGCCGCACTTTTTGCAGCCTGCGCGGATGAAGCTGATATCAAACTCCGCATTGTGCGCAGCGAGCGGGCGGCCGCCCGCAAAGGCCAAAAACGCGTGCAGCGCGTCCTCCAGCTTCGGCGCGCCGCGCAGCATGTCGTCTGTGATGCCGGTCAGGCCGATGATCTCAGGCGAAAGCCGGCGCTCGGGGTCGACAAAGGTTTGGAACGTGTCGACGATCTCGCCGTCTTTCAGAATGACCGCACCGATCTCGGTGATGGCATCGTGCGCGACCTTCAGACCCGTTGTTTCAATGTCGAAACAGCAGATCTCAGTCGAAAAATCGCCGTCCTGCGGGCCGTGCACACAGATACGGTCGTCGATGTTGTTGAGAAAATAGCCCTCACAGCCGTAAAGGAGTTTTATTTTACCCTCGCCGGTGTGCCAGGCGTCCGGGAAGCTCTGCGCTACGCCGTGATCCGTGATGGCGATGGCGGGCATCCCCCACTTGATCGCGCGCTTGACGACCGCGGCGGTGTCGGTCAGCGCGTCCATGTTGGACATACGGGTATGTAAGTGCAGCTCGACGCGCTTTTCCTCCGCCGTGTCCGTGCGCTCGGCGTGGTCAATCTGCATGATGTCCTGCGGGTTGAGCTGCATATCCTTACCATCATAGGAGAGCTCCATGCGGCCGCTGACGCGCAGCCACATGCCGACGCTGATCTTGCCAAGAAGCTCTGTCGCCTCGCGCTCGGGCATGCTGCGGCGGATGAAGAGCGAGCCTTCGTAGTCCGTCATTTCGAGCAACATCGTCCAGACGCCAGCGCGGCGCGTCTCGTGGCAGTCGAACTTGAAGACCTTGCCCTCAACGACGACGTGACCGGCCTTTGGCGTCAGCTCGCTGATGGGGAGCACTCTCCCCTTTGCAATCTCGCGGCCCATGATGACACTGCCGCTGCCGCTCACCTTGCGGCCAGCGTTCTTCAACATGTCGGGAAAGGCCTCCGCCGTTGATTTGACGTGGATGTCCACGCGCTTTAAGTCGTAATTGCGCGCAAGAAGCTGCTCGACCGTTTCGCGCGTCGAGTCGTTCATCTCCGCGCGCACGGTCATGTCGAGCGTCATCGTGCGCTTTTCCGGCTCGAGCACCATGTTCGTGACCATCGCGGCGTTGAGCGGGACGCGCAGGTCAAAATCCGGCGAAAAGTCGGTGAATAATTCAAAAAAAGGAATCTTTTGTGCCATAGCCACAACCTTATCTCAGTATCGTTTCCGCTCGGTCAGAGTTTTTTGATTTCCTCCATCAAAGCGTCGACAAGCTTTTCCTGCGGCACTTTGTAAAGGATTTTTCCTTTTCGGAAAATCATGCCCTCACCTTTACCGCCGGCCACGCCGATATCGGCGGCCGAGGCCTCACCAGGCCCGTTGACGACGCAGCCCATCACGGCGACCGTGATATTCTTCTTGCAGTCGGCAAGACGGCGTTCGAGTTCTTCGGCAATCGGGATCATGTCGTAAGCCGTGCGGCCGCACGTCGGGCAGGAGACGAGGTTCACGCCGCTGCGGCGGATGCCGCAGGCCTGCAAAATGCGCTTAGCGGCGTAGACCTCCTCCACGGGGTCTGCCGTGAGTGAGACGCGCATCGTGTCGCCGATGCCCTCGCACAGAAGGCCGCCGATGCCGATGGCGGACTTCAAAAGCCCCATCGTGGGCGTGCCCGCCTCGGTCACGCCGAGGTGGAGCGGATAGTCGACCTTTTCGTGCAGAAGGCGATAGGCCGCCATGTTGAGCGGTACATCAGAGCTCTTGACCGAGATGCAGATCTCGGTAAAATCGAACTTTTCAAGCAGCCGCACATGTCTGAGCGCGCTCTCGACGAGCGCTTCGGGCGTCACGCGGCCATATTTTGCGAGCAGCTCCTTTTCAAGCGAACCGCCGTTCACGCCGATGCGGATGGGGACCTTGTGTTCACGGCAGGCGTCTACGACCTCCTTGACGCGGTCGTCTCCCCCGATGTTGCCGGGGTTGATGCGAATTTTGTCCGCGCCGCGCGCCGCCGCTTCGACGGCGAGACGGTAGTCGAAATGAATGTCCGCGACGAGCGGGATGGAGATATTCTCCTTAATTTCACTCAGCGCATGCGCGGCCTCCATATTCGGCACCGTGACGCGCACGATCTCGCAGCCCGCCTCTTCGAGCGCGTGGATCTGCGCGATGGTGGCCTTGGCATCCTCAGTGTGTGTGTTGCACATCGACTGGATCGTGACCGGCGCGCCGCCACCAATGGCGACGCCGCCTGCGATAATTTGCTTGCTCATAAGATCATCCTCCTCACAGGAGCTTGACAATGTCGTGGAACGTGACGAACAGCATCAGCGCCATTAAAAGCGCAAAGCCGATGCCGTTGATGACGTTCAGATATTTGGACGAAATTTCCTTTTTGAACAGCGCCACGGCGATGCCGTTAACGAGCAGGAACAGCACGTGTCCGCCGTCGAGTGCGGGCAGCGGCAGCAGGTTCATCACGGCGAGGTTCACCGCGATCATCGCGGCGAAGTAGAGAATGCTCTCGAGTGCCGCGCCGAAGCCCGCCTCGGCCTCGGTCTCCTTGCCGACCTCCGTGATGGTCGAGACGATGCCGACCGGGCCGCTCAGATCGTTGACGCCCGCCGCGCCCGAAAGCAGCATTTGCAGGCTCAGTCTCACGATGCGGACATAGTCCATCGTCTGGTACCAGCTGTATTGCAGGCGCAGAAGCGGCGTCGCCTCGACGATCCCGCCGTAGGTAAAGCCGTAGGCCTCGTACTCCTTACCGTTTTCGTCGGTGTAAACTTGCCTGGTGAGCGTGCGGTCGAGCTTTTTGCCGTCGCGCAGGACGGTCATGTCGATCGTGCCCGTGTCGCCAAGGCCCATGATGAGCGACACATCGCTCTTTAAATAAATGCGCTCGCCGTTGATGGCGTAGATCATGTCGCCAGGCATCAGGCCGTCCTCTCCCTGCTGCGGAAAATCGGGGTTCAGCTCGACAATCTCCGTCGTGTAGAACGCATGCGCGCCTGCGTACAGGCAGATGACAATGATGAGGCCTGTCAGGAAGTTCATAAACGCGCCCGCGACAAAGATGATGAACTTCTTCCACCAGACCTGGCGGCCCAGCGCGCGGTCGTCGTCCGACTCCTCGTCCTCGCCCTCCATGGCGCAGTAGCCTCCGATGGGCAGGAGCCGCAGGGAGTATTCGGTGTCCCCTTTCGTCTTATGGAAGAGCTGCGGGCCCATGCCGATGGAAAATTCGTTGACGCGCACGCCGCAGGCCTTGGCCGCCAAAAAGTGGCCAAGCTCATGCACGGCGATGAGCACGCCAAAAATCAGGATCGCAATGAGAATATAAACCATGGTCTCTCCTATCAGAAGGTCAATGTAAGCGCTTGCGCACGACCTCGCGTGCGCGGCGGTCTGCTTCCAGAATATCCGAAAGCTGCGGCTGATATACCGTCTCGGTTTTATCGAGCGCCGCTTCGATGAGGTCAGGGATGGCACAGATGCCGATCTCGTCGCGCAGAAACGCCGCGACGGCCTCTTCATTTGCGCCGTTCATCGCCGCGCAGTAGACGTTCCCGACGGCGGCGCACTGCTTGGTGATCTTCAGGCAGCGGAAGACCTCTTCATCGGGCTCGGCGAACGTGAGCGGCGGGCACTTGAGAAGGTCAAGCGGCTCCGCGGGTGAAACGGCCCTGTTGGGGTACGTCATCGCGTAGCGGATGGGCAGCTTCATGTCCGGTGTGCCGAGCTGGGCGAGCATCGCCCCGTCGTGAAACTCGACGAGCGAGTGCACAATGCTCTGGCGATGGATGACCGCGTCGACCTGACACAGCGGCAGGCGGTAGAGGCGCATGGCCTCGATGATCTCAAGGCCTTTGTTCATCAGGGTCGCGGAGTCGATGGTGATCTTCGCACCCATTGTCCAGTTCGGGTGCTTGAGCGCGTCGGCCTTCGTCTTAGTCGCAAGCTCCTGCAGGCTCAGGCCGTAGAACGGCCCGCCCGAGCAGGTCAAGATCAAGCGCTTGATCTCGCCGCGGTCGCGGCAGCCCTGCAGGCACTGGAAGATCGCGCTGTGCTCGCTGTCGACGGGGACGATCTCCGCGCCGCAGCGCTCCGCCGCGTCCACGACGAGCTCACCCGCGCAGACGAGCGTTTCCTTGTTGGCAAGCGCGATGCGCTTTTTCTTCTCGATCGCCGCGAGCGTCGGCTGGAGGCCGATCATGCCCATTACAGCGGTGACGACCGTGTCAGCGTCGTCCGCCGTGGCGGCGGCCAGAAGGCCCTCCATGCCGGAGAGAACTTGGGTGTTTGTGTCGGAAAGCCGCGCGCGGAGCTCATTTGCCGCGTCCTCGTCATAAAGCACGGCAAGACGCGGGCAAAATTCCCGCGCCTGCTGTTCGATGAGGTCAACGCTCTTGTTCGCCGTCAGCGCGGCGACAGAAAGCCCCAGCTCGCGCGCCACCTCAAGCGTCTGGCGGCCGATGGAGCCGGTGGAACCGAGTAAAGCAATACTTCTTGTCATAATAGGCCTCCGCAGACCGCGGCCCATACGACCGGAGAGATGAAGAGCGTGGAGTCAAAGCGGTCGAGCATGCCGCCGTGCGTCAGGAAAAGGTGGCTGTAATCCTTGATGCCGGCCTCGCGTTTGACGAGCGACATCGAGAGGTCGCCGAGCTGGCCGAAGATATTGGCCACCACGCCGACAAGAATCAGCATGAGGTAGTTCGGCGCATAGCCGAGCCACGCCTTGCCGACAAGGCCGAGCAGCACCAGCGCAAGCGCGCTGCCGATAGGGCCGCCGATGGCGCCCGCCCAGGTCTTGTGCGGGCTGACGTGCGGCGCCATCTTGCGCTTGCCGAACCACATGCCGAAATACATCGACAGCGCATCGCCCACAAATGCGACGCAGAACGGCGCGAGCACATAGACCTTGCCATAGTTTTCGTCCATGCGCAGCAGGAAAATGCAGCTGTACATCGCCGGAAACACAATGCCACCGACGATGGCCACCGCCACATCGTGGAACGTGAACGGTTTTTCCTTTCCGTAAGAGATAACCGCAAAGAGGAACGCCATCATCACAAGGATCCAGCGGAAGATCGTAACGGTCGAAATCGGAAGATCGTATGTGCCGCTCATCTCTTCCTTAAAGAGCCATATCTCCTGCATGACGACCGTTGTGACAAGTCCCCAGTAGAAATTCGCTGGGACGTTCTCCCCTGCCGTGTGCAGCAGCTCATAGGCAGCAATGCCCGCGATGCCGCAGACGACGAGCATCGTCGCCCATGCGGGGCAGGCAAGTAGCACGGCGAGCAGCGCCGGCAATCCAACGATCACCACCAACCATCTTTGTTTCATTTCTGTTTCTCCTGTTTCAGTCCGCCAAAGCGCCGCTCGCGCTGCTGATACGCGATGAGCGCCTTGTCGAATTCTCTTTCCGTAAAGTCGGGCCAGAGCGTGTCGCAAAAGTAGAACTCACTGTACGCGCACTGCCACAAAAGGTAGTTGCTGATGCGCTTCTCCCCGCCCGGGCGGATGAGAAGGTCTGGATCGGACAGACCGTCTGAATAAAGGTAGCGCGAAAAGCCCTCCTCGGTCAAAGCGTCCGCGTCCCGCTCCCCTGCCGCGCAGTCACGCGCAAACGCGCGGGCGGCGTGCAGGATCTCGTCGCGTCCGCCGTAGTTGAGGCAGACGTTGGCCTGAAAGCCTTCGATGCGGGAGGATATCTCATTTGTTTCGTCGATGAGCGCTCTCAGCTCCGGCGTCAGCACGCTGAGGTCACCTAGAAAGTGCAGGCGGTTGCCGTCCTTTTCCATCGTGTCGATGCACTCGTGCAGATATTGCTCGAGTAAGTGCATGATGCCGTCGACCTCGTCCTTCGGGCGCTTCCAGTTTTCGGTCGAAAAGGCGTAGACCGTCAGATAGTCGATGCCCAGGTTCTTGCAGTAGGTGCCGAGCTTTCGAAATGTCTCCGCCCCCGCCTTGTGACCGGCCGAGCGCGGGAGGCCGCGCTTTTGCGCCCAGCGGCCGTTGCCGTCCATAATGACGGCAACATGACAAGGCAGGTTGTTCAAATCAACCTGCCCTGCCTTGTTCTCTTTGGAAAAGAGCCCCATATCAGACCGCCATGAGCTCCTTCTCTTTCTTCTCGAGAAGGGCGTCGACCTCTTTGCACATGTCGTCGGTCAGCTTCTGCAGGTCCTTTTCGGCGACCTTCAGGTCGTCCTCGGTGATCTCGCTGGCCTTCTGCTTCTTCTTGAAGGCCTCCATCGCGTCGCGGCGGATGTTGCGGATGGCGACCTTGCCGTTCTCGGAATACTTATGGATCTGCTTGACGAGCTCCTTACGGCGCTCCTCCGTGAGCTGCGGGAAGTTCAGGCGGATGGACTTGCCGTCGTTCTGCGGGTTGATGCCAAGGTCAGACTCCTGAATGGCGCGCTCGATGGGCTTGAGGGCCGTGCCGTCCCACGGGGTGATGACGAGCTGGCGCGGGTCGGGAGAAGCGATGGCCGCGATCTGCTGGATGGGCGTGGGAGAGCCGTAGTAGTCGACGCTGATGCGGTCGAGCACAGAGGCGTTGGCGCGGCCTGCGCGCACAGAGGCAAAGTCCGCGTTCACCGCGTCGATGCTCTTTCTCATTTTGTCGGAATAAACCTTGTAATCTTCTTTATTCATGGGGATACCTCCTCAAAAATTTTTATCGTAAAACCGCAAGTGCGGGGTCGCTCAGTTTTCGCCAACAATGGTGCCGATCTTCTCGCCCTCGACCGCACGGATGATGTTCTCCGGGTCCTTGAGCGCAAAGACGAGCACGGGAATGTGGTTGTCCATCGAAAGCGACGTGGCCGTGGAGTCCATGACCGCAAGGTGCTGGGCCAGCACGTCCTCATAGGAGATAGCGTCGTACTTGATCGCATTTGCATCCTTGGCGGGGTCGGCGTTGTAAACGCCGTCGATGTTCTTGGCGAGCAGGATCACATCGGCGTTGATCTCTGCTGCGCGCAGCACCGCTGCCGTATCGGTCGAGAAGAACGGAGAGCCGATGCCGCAGCCAAAGAGCACTACGCGGCCCTTTTCCAAATGCCGGATGGCGCGGGCGCGGATGTAGGGTTCGGCGACTTCTTTGATCTCCAGCGCCGTCTGCACGCGCACGTCGACGCCCTTCTGCTCGAGCACATCGGCGACCGCCATGCAGTTCATCGCCGTGGCCAGCATGCCCATGTGGTCGGCACGGGTGCGCTCGATGTAGCCCTCGCCGTTTTTCACGCCGCGCCAGAAGTTGCCGCCGCCGATGACGACGCCCATCTGCACGCCCATGTCCGTGCACTTTTTGATGACGTCGCACACCTTGGAAACGACGTCGAAGTCGAAGCCGAAGTGCTTGTCGCCCGCCAGCGCCTCGCCGCTGATCTTGAGCAGCACGCGCTTATACTTGAGTTGAGCCATGCTCATAATCTCCCCTTTCAGGAACAAGTTCAAATTTTCACAGCTACTATTTTAGCGTATTTTTGCTCTTTTGCATAGGGGGAAAGCGTAAACTTTTTTCACAAATTCGCTCTTTCCTTTTTCGTCAAGTTGAACCGCCGTGAATAGCGGAAAAAAGCAGCCGTTTCATACGGCTGCTTTTTTAGATTTTTCGTTTACTTGATGCCCTTGATGCGGATAAGGTCCTTCAAAAGCTCGACCGTGCCATCGATGCCGAGCAGGCTCGAATCGATGCAGAGGTCATAGCTCTTGGCATCGCCCCAGTCCTTGGCGGAATAGTAGTTATAGTAGGAAGCGCGGGACTTATCCGTCTTCTTGATGCGGTCTTTCGCCTCGTTCTCGCTGATGCCGTTGCGGGCGGCAACGCGCTTGATGCGGTTTTCGAGCGGAGCCGTGATGAAGAGATTGATGACGTCGTCGCGATCCTTGAGCGCGTAGTCCGCGCAGCGGCCGATCAGGACGCAGGGGCCCTTGTCGGCAAGCTTTTTGATCGTGTCGTAGGTCGCCAGGTACACCTGCTGTTCGATGGAGCCCTTGGGCGTCACATGGTTCATCGAGAAGGAATAGGGGTCCATCGCGATGGAATAGAGAAAGCTCTTCGGGCGTTCGTCAAAGGAACGGAACAGCTCTTCGCAAAGTCCGCTCTCCTCTGCCGCCTCCTTGAGCAGCATGTCGTCGTAATAGGCGATGCCGAGCTGCTTGGCAAGCATCGTGCCGATCTCGCGTCCGCCGCTGCCGTATTGTCTGCCAACCGTAATGACCATAAAGATTCCTCCTTTTTCGCGCCTTGAAACAAAATCGGTGCTATTTGGATTATAGCACCGATTTCGTAAGAAGACAATATTTTTTCCTGTTTCGATTTTGTAAAGGCTCGGCCTTATTCCGGAAGCGGCAGGCCGAGGCGGCGATACATCGTCTTTTTCACCGCGCGCAGAATATTTTCATAGCCCGTGCAGCGGCACAGATGGCCGGAGAGGAGCTTTCTGAGCTCGTCATCGGTGTAGAGGCGGTTCGTCTCCAAGATCTCGACCGCAGTCATGATGAAGCCCGGCGTGCAGAAGCCGCACTGGACAGCGGTCTCTTCAATGAACGCCTGCTGGATGTCGCTCAGCTCGCCGTCGGGCCCCATCAGGCTTTCGAGCGTGCGGATGTGCTTGCCGTCCGCCCAGACGGCGAGGTAGATGCACGAATTGAATGCCTCGCCGTCGATGATGACGTTGCAGGCGCCGCACTCGCCGACCTCGCAGCCCTTCTTCACGGACGTCATATGGTAATCGTTTCGCAGCATATCGGTCAGCGACGCACGCACGTCGACCATTTTCTCAACGTCCTTGCCGTTTAAGTTGAATCGCACCAGCTTGTACTGACTCATTTGATGACACCTCCCGCCCGTTTGATAGACTCGATCAGGCAGCGCTTGGCCATTTCCACGGCGATATGCTCACGGAACGCCTTGGAGGCGCGCCAGCTGTCACGCGCGCGGATATCGTTGAGCACGGCGAGTGAGAACTGTTCCGCCGTCGTAAGTGTCAAGGGTTTATCCTTGGCAGCTGCCTCCGCGCTCAGGCAGCGCATCGGCACAGGACCGGCAACGCCGTAGGCGATGCGGGCGCGCTCAATAGTCTGCTTGTCGGGCGACAGGCGCACGTTCACGCTGCACCCGAGCGTCGCGATGTCCATCGCGTTTCTCATGGCGTACTTGATGTAGTAGCCATAGCAGTTTTCGTAGCTCGCCTTTGGGATGAGGATGGCGGTCTGGATCTCGCCATCCTCCACGCGGATGTCGACCTGACCGGCCTTGATGTAAAAGTCTTTGATGGGCAGGCGGCGGATGCCGTCCTTCCCCGTCAGCTCCACGATGGCCTCCCACGCATGCAGTGTGGAGGCGGAGTCCGCGCTCGTCACGCCGTTGCAGGTGTTGCCGCCGATGGTGCCGATATTTCGGATCTGCGGGCCGCCGACCATGTCGACCGCCTCGCCGAGGACATTGATGTACTTCTGGATGATGGGGTCGCGCGTGATGTGCGAGAAACTCGAAAGCGAGCCGATGCGGATGTTCTCCTCCTCGTCGATGCTCACGCCGCGCAGCTCGTCGAGGCCGTAGATCGAGATGAGCTCCTTCCCGGCGCGCTTGCCCTCGCGCATCTGCACGAGCACGTCGCTGCCGCCGGCGATGATCTGCGCCTCGGGATGCTCCAAGCGGAGGGCGACGGCGTTTTCGACGCTTTCCGCCTCATAGAGTGCTTTCATGTCATACATGGCTCACTTCTCCTCCTTCCAGCTGTCGTGGATGAGCCCCGCACGGCTGAACTCAGCGTACAGAACGTGGGGCGTGATGGGAACGGTGTCGATGGCGACGCCGGTGGCGTTGTAGATGGCGTTGCGGATGGCGGGCGCGCCCGAGCACGCGGGCGGTTCGCCGAGCGCCTTCGTGCCGAACGGCGACGTCGGCTCCGGATTTTCGATAAACTGCGCCTCGAGATGCGGGTGGTCCATGAACGTCGAGAGCTTGTAGTCGAGAAGATTATTGTTGAGTGGGCGGCCCGTCTTCTCGTCGAATAAAAGCTGCTCGCTCAGGCCGAAGCCGATGGCCATGGACATGCCGCCGTGGACCTGCGCCTCGGCAAGCGCGGGGTTGATGAGCTTGCCGCAGTCGTGGACGTTGATGATCTTCTTGAGCGTCACCTTGCACATCGGGATATCCACCTCGACGTCGGCAAAGGTGCAGCCAAACGAATAGGCGTTGTTGCGGATGGTGTAGGTCGACTCGGCGGTGATGTGCTCGGAGTCCGCGGCGTTGTACTGCGCGGTCATCGCAAGGTCTTTCAGCGACATGAGCACCATGCCGTCGCCCTTGCGGATGATGTTGCCGTCGACGATGTCCATATTGTCGACCGCCTGACGGGTGAGCTTTGTCGCGTACTGAAGAATTTTCTGCCGCAGGAGCGTCGCCGTCTGGCGGATGGAGAAGCCCGCGACGTAGGTCTGGCGGCTCGCGTAAGCGCCGAGGCCTGTGGGCGTGATGTCCGTGTCCTGACAGGAGACGACGTGTACATCACGGTAGCTCGCAAGGCCGACGGCCTCGGCCGTCATCTGCGCATAGGCCGTGTCCGCGCCCTGCCCGATCTCCGTCTCACCGCACTGCATCGTCACCGTGCCGTCGAGATTCAGGAGCATGCGGTTCGAGGACGTTTCAAGCGAGATGGGATAGACCGCCGTATTGTACCAGAAGGCCGCCACGCCGATGCCGCGGCGGACGGGGCCGATGTCCTTGGCATACTCCTCGCGCTTTTTGTCGTATTCGATGTACTCCTTCCCCTTTTCCAGACATTCGCGGAAGGAATCGTAGTAGTTCGTGTTACCTGAGAAGCCGTCGTGGAAGCCCTTGGGCATGATGTACTTCATGCGGTATTCGAGCGGCTCCATGCCGACGGCCTTCGCGCACTCGTCGATGTTCGCGTCGTCCGCGAACGACGCCTGCGGCATGCCGTAGCCGCGCATCGCGCCCGCGGCGGGGCGGTTTGTGTACACGGTGTAAGCGTCGCCCTCGAAATTGTCGCAGGGATAGATCTGCGGGAACGAGCCCATGGCCTTGGCGACGATTGAATGGCCGTGCGAGGCATACGCGCCCTGATTGGAGAAGCACTCGACCTTGCGCGCGGCAATCGAGCCGTCCTTATGGAGCCACGTGATGATATGGAAGCGGATCGAGTGGCGCACACGGTTACTGACGAATGTCTCTTCACGCGAGCAGTCGATGCGCACGCATTTTCCGTGCACCTGCGTAGAGCACCACGCGCACAGCGGCTCATAGAGCGCATCCTGCTTGTTGCCAAAGCCTCCGCCGATGTAGGGCTTGATGACGCGGATATCCGCCCACGGACGCCCGAGCGCCTGACCGACGATGCGGCGGATGATGTGCGGGATCTGCGTGGAGGACACGACGACGATGCGGCCATTTTCCTCGTAAGCGTAGCAGCCGTGGTTTTCAATGTGGCTGTGCTGCACGGTGGGGGTGTTGTACCAGCCCTCGACCTTGATGAGGCCGGGCTCCTGAATGGCCTCCTGATAATTTCCCTTGCGGATATCGGTGTGCTTCAGGATATTCCCCGGGAAATTTTCGTGGATGCAGGGCGCGTCGGGCTCCATGGCCTTCTGCACGTCGAGCACAAACGGGAGTTCCTCATATTCGACCTTCAGCGCGCGCACGCCCTGCATGGCCGAGACCTCATCCTCCGCAATGACGACCGCGACGTCGTCGCCGTAGTAGCGCACATGGCGGTTCAAAAGATTGCGGTCGGCCACGTCCTGATGCCCCGGGTCCATCGACCAGGGATGGCCCGCCGTCGGGAAGCAGTGCTCCGGCACGTCGAAGCAGGTCAGCACCTTCACAACGCCGGGGATGGCCTCCGCCGCGGACTTGTCGACTGATTTGACAAATCCGTGCGCGATGGTGGAATGCTTGATGCGCGCATAGAGCGCACCGGCCGGCATCCGATCCTCATAGTATTTCGTGCGTCCGGTGACCTTGTCGAACGCATCGACGCGGATCTCGCTTTTTCCTACCTTGCTCATCTGTCTACCTCCTGTTCCGAGCAGCCGCTTTGTCGGTTTTGCTCGAAATCTGCAACTCCTTTGCTATTATTTTAGCACATTTCGCACAGCGTGTACAGTGCTGCATGCGTGATATAATACAAATGATCGCGGATGTACCATTTTGTCCGCTTTTTTCTGCCGATTGGTGAAAAAGAAACGAATGACTGGTGATTTTAGATGGATAACACGTTGAAAATAGGATGCGTGGTCATGGCGGCGGGCAATGCCGCGCGCTTTGGCGAGAACAAGCTCGCCGCGATGGTAAACGGAAAGCCGCTTATCGAGCATGCGCTCGAGGCGATCCCGCGGGAGAGCTTTTCCCGCGTGCTGGTCGTGACGCAGCACGAAAACGTGGAAGCGGCCGCCAAAAAGTTTGGCTTTGAAACGCTGCGGAACGAACATCCCGAGCGCGGCCAGAGCGAGACGATCCGCCTCGGCACGGCGGCGCTGTCAGACTGTGGCGCGCTCTGCTTCATGGTGGCCGACCAGCCGATGCTCAAGTGCAAGACCGTCGCGCAGGAGCTTGAGTTCTTCCGCGCGCACAGCGAAAACATCGTCGGATTGGGACACAACGGCGTGCGGGGCAACCCTTGCCTCTTCCCTGCCCGCTTCTTTTCTGAGCTTTTATCGCTTGAGGGCGATGTCGGCGGCAGCGCAGTCATCAAAAGGCATTTAGATGATCTGCTGCTCTTTGAAGCGCCGGAGACAGAGCTGCGCGACATCGACACGAAGGAAGCGCTCGAAGCGCTCAGGGAACGCTGATCTCACCGCGGAGGTCTTCTTCCATTGCCTGCTTGATCTTCTCCTTGTCGTAGCCGCAGGAGAAGAGATAGTACAGCTTGGCGACGGCGGCCTCGGTCGTCATGTCAAGTCCGCTGACCGCGCCCGCTTTTTTGAGCGCGCTGGACGTTTCGTAGGTGCCGAGCGACACCGCGCCCTGCGGACACTGCGAGCAGACCGTGAGCACCGTGCCGTTCTGAAACGCCTTGCGGATGATGGGCAGCAGCGCGTTTCCGTCGCCGGGGATGTTGCCCGCGCCGAACGTCTCGATGACGATACCGCGGAGCTTTTCGGTCATAATGGCCTCGAACAGCGAAAACTGAATCCCCGGAAATACCTTGATGACGCCGATGGGGATGTTGTCAAGCGTCTGGAGCTTGAGCCCGCCTTCCTGCCGCGGTAAGAGGGCGGCTTCGTTATATTTGATGGAAATGCCCGCCTCGGCAAGGCTCGGGTAGTTGGGCGAAACGAAAGCGATGAGTCCGTCGGCGGAGTATTTTGTCGCGCGGTTGCCGCGCAGCAACCTTCCGCCAAAGTACAGGCACGTCTCACGCACGATACTTTCCCCCGCAATCAGCAGCGCGGTGATAAGGTTGTCGCGCCCGTCGCTACGAATTTCGCACAGTGGGATCTGCGAGCCCGTGAGCACCACGGGCTTGTCGAGCCCGCCGAGCATGAACGACAGTGCCGAAGCCGTGTAGGCCATCGTGTCCGTGCCGTGCAGGACGACGAAGCCGTCGTAATCGTCATATTTCTGCGCGATCAGCTCTGCGATGCAGTTCCACTCGCGCACGGTCATGTTGGATGAATCCAGCAGCGGCGAGAGCTCGTAGAATTCCCACTCCGGCATCTCCGGTGCGCGGAGGTCGGGGATGGCGTCGAGCGCGGCGCGGAAGTAGCCCGCGCGCGGCGCGTAGCCGTTTTCCGTGCGCGTCATACCGATGGTGCCGCCGGTATAGATGATGAGAACTCGTTTCATAGCTCTCTCCTGATTGTATTACTTTTTGTACGGCGTATGGTCGAGCGGCAGGCTGCGGCGGCGCTCGCCGTCGTAGCGGTAATACGCCTGCGCGATGGCCGGCGCCGTGGGGATGGACGTGATCTCACCGATACCGATGGCGCCGTTGGCGAGGTTTAATCCCGGCTTGTCGATGACGATCGCCTTGATCTCGGGGATCTGATGCGAGCGGAACAGGCCGAGCGTGCCGTATTTTGCCGTGGGCTTGCCGTGGTCGAGCGGGTACTGCTCTGTCAAGGCGTAGCCCATGCTCATCACGACGCCGCCCTCGATCTGCCCTTCGCAGGACAGCGGGTTGATGGCCTTGCCGACATCGTGCGCGGCGACCATCTTTTTAATTTTGCCCGTCTCCTTGTCGAGAATGCACATCTGCGTCGCGTAGCCATAGGCGACATGGCTGACGGGGTTCGGCACATTTGCGCCGAGCGGGTTCGTCTTGGCGTAGTATTCGCCGTAAAACTCCTGCCCCTTCAAATCGCTCAGCGAACGGTACTCCATCGCGTCGCGCAGCAGCAGGCATGCGCGGCGGCAGGCCTCGCCGGTGACGAGCGTCTGGCGCGAGCCAGAGGTATCGCCGCTGTCAGGCGTTATGAACGTGCTGTTGCCGTCGTAGACGACCTGATCGCGCGTGAGCTTTGCGTTTGTCACGACGAGCTGCACCAGCACCGTGCCGAGACCCTGACCGATGCAGGACGCGCCCGCGCGGATGTGGACCTTGCCGTCCTCGCCGATGACGAGCTTGCAGCGCCCATAGTCGGGAAGACCGACGCCGACGCCCGCGTTTTTCATCGCGCAGGCAAGGCCGACCGGCTCGCCGTTTTTGACCGCTTCGTCATAGTAGGGCTTGATAGCCTCGAGCGTTTCGACAAGGCCCGTTTCGGGGCCGACGATCTGTCCGTTCGGCAGCACCTCGCCCGGGCGGATGGCGTTGCGGTAGCGAATCTCCCACGGGGAGATGCCGACAAGGTCGGCCATCTCGTTGAGTAGCGTTTCAGTCGCAAAGCAGGTCTGCGTCACGCCGAAGCCGCGGAACGCGCCCGCGGGCGGATTGTTCGTATAGTAGGCGTGGCCCTCGATCTCAAAATTCTCGTAGTGATACGGGCCTGCGGCGTGCGTGCACGCGCGCTCGAGCACGGGGCCGCCGAGTGAGGCGAAGCCGCCCGTGTCGGACACGACGCTCGCCTTTACGCCCTGAATAATGCCGTTTTCGTCGCAGCCCATCGTGAAGTCCATCCACATCGGATGACGCTTGGGATGGACGAGCAGCGATTCCTGCCGTGTGAGCTTCACCTTGACCGGCACGCGCGCGATGTATGCGATCAGCGCCGCATGGTGCTGCACGGACATGTCCTCTTTCCCGCCGAAGCCGCCGCCGACAAGCATATTTTCGACCTGGCAGTGGGCAAAGTCGACGCCGAGCATCGCCGAGCACTCGTGCTGGGTGGTGTGCGCGCTCTGGTCGGTTGTCAGCAGCTTCACGCCGCCGTTTTCAAGCGGAAGCGCGACGCAGCACTCGGGTTCCAAAAAGGCGTGCTCCGTCCACGGAGTCTCAAACTTCTCGTGTAAGACGTATTTGGAATGTTTGATGGCCTCGTCTGCGTTGCCGCGCACAACGTGGCGGTGCGCCTGCAAATTGCCGCGGTTGCCCATGATGACCTCGGGCGCGCCGGGGGCGGACGCCTCCTCAGGCCCGTAGACCGCGGGAAGCTCTTCGTAAACGACACGTACAAGCTTTTTTGCCTGCTCGAGTGTTTCTAAGTCGCGCGCACAGACGAGCGCGACTGCGTCGCCAAGGTACTGCGTGATCTCCCCCTCGCCGATGAGCGTCGGCTGGTCCTTCTGGATGTGGCCGACGTTTTGCTGACCCGGAATATCCTTTGCCGTCAGCACGCAGACGACGCCGGGGAGCTCTTCCGCTTCTTTCGTGCGGATATAGAGCACGCGGGCGCGCGGGTACTGGCTGCGCACCGCGCCGCCATAGCACATGCCGTCAACATAGATGTCGTCGGGGTACTTGCCATAGCCCTGTACCTTTTCGGCGACGTCGATACGGTGCACGCGCGAGCCGACCTGAAAGTCCTCCTTCTTTTCGGGAATTTTCCCCTCGCGTAAAATCTTCGCCGCAAGCAGGATGCCGTCGATGATCTTGACATAGCCCGTGCAGCGGCAGATATTGTTGCGGATGGCAAAGGCCGCCTCTTCGCGTGTCGGGTCGGGGTTCTGGTCGATGAGCCCCTTGGCCGAGATGACCATGCCCGGGATGCAGAAGCCGCACTGCACGGCTCCGGCCTCGCCAAAAGCGTAGGTAAAGGCCTCCTTTTCAAAGTCGGAAAGGCCTTCGACCGTGACGATATGTTTCCCCTCCAGCTTGTCTGTCTGAGGGATGCAGGCTTTCGTCGGCTTGCCGTCGATGAGGACATGGCACGTGCCGCACGCGCCCTCACTGCACCCGTCTTTGACGCTGGTCAGATGCAGCTCGTCGCGAAGATAGCGGATGAGTTTTTGATTTTTCTCCACCGTGACCGGTGTACCGTTGACAACGAATGCAGCCATTTCAGATCTCCTGTTCACGAGAAAATCACAAATATCACAATTATTTTGGTTGCCTAACTAATTTTATTGTAGCACAAGCACAACAAAGACGCAACACAAATTCTAAATTCCGATATTCTATTTTCGGAATCACGCTTTTTGCCGCAAATCCTTGACAAATTTCGCACAATGGGCTAAAATACCGACGTATATGCAAGGGGCGCTGGCGCAAGCTGGCTGTGATGCGGCGTATCGCCGTCGCTGTCCCTCGGACCTGATCCGGGTAATGCCGGCGTAGGAATGCAAAGAGTATCTTGCCTGAACTTTGCACCGTGACGTCGACGCCGCGGTGCTTTTTTGCGCCGCGGCGCGGTCAGGGATCATATTTTTAGGAGGAATCCCTTATGAGCAACACATCCACCCATTCCACCACCCGCCGCCTGACCGAGGGCGGCATCTGCATCGCGCTCGCCCTTGTGCTGAGCTATCTCAAAATCCCCATCGGTCTGTCGTTCGGCGGCTTCGGCGGCTCGATCACCCTTGTGATGGTCCCGCTCATCCTCTTCGCCGTGCGCTATGGCGCGCCCTGGGGCATCCTCGCGGGCGTCGCGTTCGGCACGCTCAAGTATTTCTTCGCCGAAGGCTTTGCCGTGAGCTGGGTGTCCATCATCTTCGACTATTCCGTCGCCTACGGCGCGGTCGGCCTTGCGGGCCTTTTCCGCGTGAAGAGCAACGACTATTCCAAGCTCCCGCTCGCCGCGTTTGTCGGCTGCCTCGGCCGCTTTGTCATCCACTTCATCTCGGGCGTGACGGTCTACGCGCAGTATATGCCCGAGGAATTCATGGGCATGACCATGACGTCTCCCGTGTTCTACTCCGTGCTGTACAACGGCACGTATATGCTGCCGAACACGATCCTCGCGATCGTCATCTGCGCGTTGCTGATGAAGCCCGCAGCGAAGCTGCCGAGCGCAGAGTAAAAAAATAATATGGCAGCGCGACAGCGCTGCATTTGTTCTCTGCGCCGCGCAGGGGTGCGATAATAAGGGAGGGGTATCTCTTTTTGAAAAAGAGATACCCCTCCCTTACACCCTCCCAGAGAAAAGTTTCATTGCAAGCGAGCAGCTCGAAGAGGTGCGATGCTTGCCGATTGCACTTCCCTGCGCGCGGCGAAGCCGCGTTAGTATTGCTATACGATTTGGCCTACTTCTATCATCCGCTGCCGCTCTGCTCATCTTGTTTTGGTGCAGCCTAATCATCTGACAATGCATATCGTCTTGGTAGTGCGTACTGCGGCGAGCGCCAGCAAAGCCGCCTCGGCAGGCAATAGCAAATCTGTACAAGTCCAAAGTAGGCGGAAATTGCGTAAGGCTACCGAATCGCAGGCAAAGCGACAGCGAAGATAGAAGCAAACCAAGTCGTTTAGATACAACACCCGGCAGGCACCTGATTCCGCAGGCCGCGCAGCTCTTCAAGTGCCAATCTGCCAATGCAAAGCCTTTCTCTTGGGGTTCCAAAGGGGCCATTCTCTTTTGCGAAAGAGAATGGCCCCTTTGTCCCGTTCCCCTGCGCCGCGCAGGGGAAAAACCGCTCCCCGCGCAGCGGGAATGTTGTATTTACTTCTTGCGCTCCACCAACTTCTGGTATTGTTCCGAGATCTTTTTTCGAATATTTTCGATCTCGCGGCTGGATTCTTCCTGCGTGTCGAGGACGAAGTTCTTCGTGCCGAGTTTGAAAAACAGCATGAACGCCTCAGTCACCATGCGGCGGGTCTCGCGGTCGAGGTTTTTATAGGTCTTGAGCATCGCTGCGGCGCTTTTGAGCTTTTCCTCGGTGAGCTCGCTGAGCGTTTTTGCGCCCGAGGCGGTGAAGACGCTGTACAGCGCGTCGGCCAGCGCTTCGCGCTGCTGGGTGTTGAGCGAATCGGCCCAGGACGAGAGCGTTTCATCGACGAGCTTTCCCTCGCGGGAGAAGTCGTCGAGGTGGACAAACTGCGTACCAAGCACCTGCCAGGAAAACCCGTCATGCTGGTAAAGGCCGTCATAGGTCGAATGCACGACCTGATAGCGCTTTTCATGCTCCATCAGCATGCCGACGACAGACGTCTGCGGCAGGATCGTATGGATGCGGCTTGCGATGCGCTTGTGGCCCGGCGTCTCGCTGATGTCCCAGGCGAAGCCGGGGCCGTCGTTATTATGGACGGCGACGATGCGCTCCTGAATCTCGCCGCTGCTCTTGGCCGCGCTGTAAACGGCGAGGTTGCCGCCCTTGGAGTGTCCGCCGATGCGGATGGTCTTGTCGCCATACTGCCGCGCGACGCGCGCGACGTATTCGACCGCCTGCTTCTGCGAGGGAATCTCCTCCAAAAAGCCCATGTTGAGGTCTTCCTTCCACCCGACGATCGTATCGTCCGTGCCGCGGAACGAGATATAGATGCTGCCGTTGCCAAGGTCGATCGTCAGCGCCGCAAACTGCTGCTCGATGGAATCGTCAAGCAGCGCCGTGTAGCCGTTAAGCGTCATATTGCGAAAGCGCGGGCTCGTCATCAGCTTGCGCAGCATTTTCGAGATCGTGTCCGGCACGAGGACACCCATGGGAACGTCCTTCCCGCCGTGGCGTGCGAAAAATGCCTCCGCCGCCTCATTCAGCGGCAGGCCGCGCCCGAGCTCGGGCGGCGGCACGATGCCGTCAAAGTCGACAAAGCTCAGCTCTGCCAGAATCAGCGCGTCCACCTCGTTGAACGGCGAAATTTCGAGCGTCAGATCCCCGCGCCAGTCCAGATAATCCATCAGATTTGCCATATCGTTAACCTCCGTCAATGGGTCTCGTTTTCTTTCATCGTATGGCGCGCATAGCCGCTGCGCCACAGCCGCACGGCGCGCGCTTGCAGCGCCTCGGGCTTGTTGGGGAGTTTTTCCGCCGCGACCTCGTCTAAAAGCCGCGCAAGCACCGCGCCGATCTCACGCCCGTGGTAGCCGAGGGCGGCGAGGTCTTCCCCGCTGATCTTGAGCTCGTGGATCGAGCAGCACGCGCCCTCTGAGATCAGCTCGTCGTAGATTTTCTGCGCTTCGTGCCACGGTGCCTGCGCCCGTTCCAATCCAGCGGGCGTTTTGGCGGCGTTGTCCGCCTGCTTGGTGTAAAGCAAATTCTGTACCGTCTCCGCGCCGAGACGCGCCATCTCCTTATGGATGGCCGCCCGCTCGGGACGGAACATGTCGTCGAAACAGGCGAGCTGCGCTCGAATTTTGCCGCGCAGCGCCTTTTCAAAGTGCAGCCGCGCCATGATGTCCTCCGCCATTCGGGCGGAAATGGCCGTGTGGCCGTAAAAATGTCCGATACCCTGCTCGTCAAACGTCCGGCACAGGGGCTTGCCGAGGTCATGGAAGAGCATCGTCCATCTCAGTTCCCGCTTTGGCGGCACGGCGGCGACAGCGCGCGCCGTGTGACCCCAGACGTCGAAGCAGTGGTGGTAATTGCACTGGTCAAAGCCGACGCAGGGTGAAATCTCCGGAATCGGCACGCCCAGAATGTCGGGAAAGGTCAAAAGCGTCTCCCCCACGTTTTCGCCGAGCAGGAGCTTGTTCATCTCCGCATACACGCGCTCGTGCGCAACGTGGGCGAGTAGGCCGCGCGCCTCATGCGCGGCGCGGGCGGTCTCCTTCTCCGCCGAAAAACCGAGCACGGAGCAGAAGCGCACGAGCCGTAAAATGCGCAGCGCGTCTTCCTCAAACCGCCGCTTCGGCTCGCCGACGCAACGCAGGACGCCTGCTTTCAGGTCTTTCTGCCCGCCGTAGGGGTCGACGAGCGTGCCGTCCGGCGACAAAGCGATGGCGTTGACCGTGAAGTCGCGGCGGGCAAGGTCCTCTTCAATGCTCGTGCCGAACGTGACGGAATCTGGGTGGCGGTTATCCCTGTACGCGCCGTCGCGGCGCATCGTCGTGAGCTCGATGGGCAGTCCTCCGCTCACAACTGTCACCGTGCCGTGCTGCAAGCCCGTCGGATGCGCGCTTTCGCTGAAAAGGCGCAGCACCTCCTGCGGTGGAGCGTCGGATGTCATGTCGTAGTCGGACGGCGCTTTGCCTCGCAGCATTTCGCGCACGCAGCCGCCGACTAAGTACGGCGAATAGCCCGCGCCTTGCAGCGTGGTGATGACCGTTTCGACTTCCTTCGGTAAAAAGAGCATGGAACCCTCACAAAAAATCAAATTTTTAGCATTGCACTCCGTTCGCCGCTATATTATAATAGAAAATCCATAAAAAGTAAATCTCCTGTGCTTCGCACAAGGAAAGGATTTGATACAATGACTAATCAGAAGGATATTTTCTCCTATCTCGTCCCCGGCAAGTGCGCGCATCTGGCCGGTATCGGCGGCGTTTCGATGAGCCCGCTGGCAGAGGTGCTGCACGGCATGGGCCTCAAGGTCCAGGGCAGCGACATGAACGACGGCCCGTCCGTCGAGCATCTGCGTTCGCTCGGCATCCCCGTGGCCATCGGCCACGCAGCGGATAACCTTGGCGAGTGCGACTTTGTCATCCGCACCGCCGCCATCCACGACGATAATCCCGAGATCTCCGGCGCGGTGACGCGCGGCATCCCCGTTTTCGAGCGCGCGCAGGCCTGGGGTGCTATCATGAAGGGCTATAAAAACGCTCTCTGCATCTCCGGCACGCACGGCAAGACCACGACGACCAGCATGGCGACGCACATCTTCATGGCCGCGCAGAAAGACCCGACCGTCATGATTGGCGGCACGTTACAGCTGCTTCATTCCGGTTATCGCGTCGGCAAGGGCGATACGATCATTGCCGAGAGCTGCGAATACTGCAACTCGTTTTTGAGCTTCTTCCCCACCGTCGCGGTCATTTTGAACGTGGAGGCCGACCATCTCGATTTCTTCAAGGACTTAGCGGATGTGGAGCACTCGTTCCGCCGCTTTGCAGAGCTCGTCCCCATCGGCGGACATGTGGTCGCCAACATGGATGATGAGGGTGCGCGCGATGCGCTCAGGGGCATTTCCCAGCCGATCTTCTGGTTCAGCTATGACGATCCCGCCGCGCAGTGCCGCGCGGAAAACGTCGTCTGGACGGACGGGCTTCCGAGCTTTGACATCTATATCCGCGGCAGTTACTACGCTCATGTTTCCCTGCGCGTGGGCGGCAAGCACAACGTGATGAACGCACTGGCCGCGGCGAGCGCCGCGTATCTTCTCGGCGTCAGCGGTGAGGCCGTCGGTCTCGGCCTTGCAACGTTCACCGGCGCGGGCCGCCGCTTTGAGTACAAGGGAAGCTTCCACGGCGCGGACGTCTACGACGACTACGCCCACCACCCCGGCGAGCTGCATGCGCTGCTCGAAATGGCGAAGACGCTGCCCTACAAGCGCATCATCTGCGCCTTCCAGCCGCACACCTATACGCGCACGAAGGCGCTGTTTAACGATTTTGTCAAAGAGCTGCGCGTACCCGACGTCGTCGTGCTGGCGGAGATCTACGCCGCGCGCGAGCAGAACGACATCGGCATTTCGTCTATGGACCTGAGCCGCGAGATCCCCGGATCTGTCTATTGCCCCACGCTCGACAAGGTGACCGCCGCGCTCGCGCGCATCGCCTGCCCGGGCGACCTTATTTTGACCGTCGGCGCGGGCGATATATTCAAGGCCGGTGAAAAACTGCTGAAAGAAGAGAAATAAAGCAACATGGAAATCTCCCCGATCTATCACAACTCCCGCCCCGAGGGTGAGCTGCCCGCGCAGGAAACGGCCGCGTTCGACTTTTTAGATTCCCTCGGCATCGACTATGAGCGCGTGACGCACGAGCTGGCCGACACGATGGAAAAATGCGACGACGTCTCCGCCGTGCTCGGCGTGGACGTCTGCAAAAACCTCTTCCTCTGCAACCGGCAGAAGACGAGCTTCTATCTTTTATGTATGCCGCCGCACAAGGCGTTTCATACGAAGGATCTGAGCCACCAGATCGGTTCGGCCCGCCTGTCGTTCGCGCCGGAGGAGCAACTCTGGGAGCTGCTGCACTGCACGCCGGGTTCAGCGACGATCCTCGGCCTGATGAACGACGATGAGAACCGCGTGCAGCTGCTCATCGACAAGGAGACCTATGAGGCGGAGTATTTCTCCTGCCACCCGTGCCTCTGCACCTCGACCATCAAGCTCAAGACGAGCGACGTCAAAAACGTCCTGCTGCCGAAGGTGCACCATGAGCCCATCGTCGTGGAGCTGTAAGAGGAAAGATCAAGCAAAAAAGGTTCCGAAGAGACTTCTTCGGAACCTTTTATATGAGCTCTTTTACTGTAAGGTATATCGGCTTGTCAACGTCCGCGTCAGAGCAGGTACAGACGCCGGCGGTGTAGTCAGGGAACGGTTCGAGCGCGAAAACGCGCTCATTCGGGAAGCTCGGCACTTCCCTGTCCCGCAATGCGACGGCGCTGATCCCCGCGCGCTTGCAGCGGCTCTCCCGCTGCACCCAGAGGCACCAGAAATCGGCGTCATTTGCCGCATGAAAGCGCGTGCGCATCGCGCCGCTCACAGGGCGAAGACACTCGATATCCGCGCCGATTGGCTCGTTGTGAACAGCCAGCAGCGCAGCGCCGCGCGTGTGGCTCAGGCTGAAATGAACGTCCGGATGCGAAGCAAAGTACGGCTTGCCGTGCTCGCCGTAGGAAAGCTGCGGTAAGTCCTCCAAGCCGTAAAGTTCATGCAGTGCACGGCAGAGCAGCGCGTAGGCGCAGAGGGGTTCCGATGTTTTGATGCGGTCTTGCCGCTCAGGTGGCAGAAAACACGCGAGCGTGGACCGTTCCGCTTCTGAGAGCGGTCGATCTAATTTTACCGCATACAACCGGATATTCATGATGTTCCGCCCCCTTTGCGCAGCGATTCCTGCGGAAATTATAGGAGAAATGGCACGGCCTGTCAAATTTTCTCCGCACATGGAAAATTTTTTTGAAATTTTTCCGTCAAAAAAGAGGAAAGCAATCATTTTCGGCGTATATATACCATAGACAGAAAAATGTTCCGTGCGCAGAAGTGAGAAAGGAGGACGCCATGGCCTTTGACCGTCAGTTTTTGGACGAGCTCATCGCCCGCAACGACATTGTCGACGTTGTCAGCAATTATGTCTCGCTCCAGCCGCGCGGCGGGAGTCTGTGGGGCTGCTGCCCCTTTCACAGCGAAAAGACACCGTCGTTCCACGTGCTGCCGGACAAGCAGCTGTGCTACTGCTTCGGCTGCAAAAAAGGCGGCGGCGTCATCAACTTCATCATGGAGGAGGAGAATCTCTCCTTCCCCGATGCGGTGCGCTTTCTCGCACGGCGCGCGAACATGCCCGTGCCGGAAGAAGAGCACAGCGACGAGAGCCGGCTGCGTTCGCGCATCCTGTCGCTCAACCGCGACGCGGCCCGCTTTTACTACGATCAGCTCTACTCGCCCAAGGGTGCGCCGGTGCTCGAGTATATGAAAAACCGCAAGATCACGCGGCGCAATGCAACGAACTTCGGCCTCGGCGCATCGGCGGACGAGTGGGACGGCTTATTGACCGCGATGCGGAAAAAGGGCTATGGCGACGGCGAGCTGCTTGCCTCGGGTCTTGCCATCCGCGGCAAGAACGGCGGGCTGTACGACAAATTCCGCAAGCGCCTCATCTTCCCCATCATCGACGTGCGCGGCGATGTGCTGGGCTTTGGCGGGCGCATCATCAGCAAGGACGATCCGGGCGCGAAGTATATGAACACGCCCGAGACCATCGTTTACAGCAAGCGGCGCGTTTTATACGGGCTGAACCTGGCCAAAAAGAGCAAGCGCAGCAACATTATTTTGGTCGAGGGCAACATCGATGTCGTGATGCTGCATCAGGCGGGATTCGACAATGCTTGCGCCTCGATGGGCACAGCGCTGACGACGGAGCAGCTGCAATTACTCAGTCGCTACACGAAGGAGATCGTGCTCTGCTACGACAACGACGACGCCGGCAAGGTCGCGACGCAGAAGGCGCTGACGCTTCTCAATAACACCGACTTTCAGGTCAAGGTGCTCGAGCTCCCCAAGCGGCTCGTCGACGGAGAGTACATCAAACAGGACGCGGACGACTTCATCAAGTTCCAGGGTAAGGACGCCTTTGAGCATCTGCTTTCCGGCAGCGAGAGCGGTATGGACTTCCGCATGGCGCAGCTCAAGTCAAAGTTCGACCTCAAAAGCGACGAGGGACGTATCGGCTTTGCCGAAGCGGCAGCAGGATTGCTCTCCACAGTGCCGAACGCGGTTGAGCGCGAAATTTACACCGTGCGCGCGTCCGAGGCCGCCGGCATCACGCCCGACGCGATGAAGCTCGAGGTCGAGCGCGCGCGAAAACGCGCCCGCTACAAGGAAAAGCGCGAGCAGGAGCGGCGGGACCTGAATCCCGCGGCGAGTGCCCAGCCGCGCGAGCGGTCGATCCGCTATACAGACCTTCGCTCGGCGCTCGCCGAAGAAGGCGTGCTGCGGCTTTTGACGCTCGACGATTCCCTCTTTGGCGAGAATCCGCCGATCCGGGAAGAGGACTTCTCCTCCCCCCTCCTGGGCCGGTTCTTCACGGCGCTGCGCGCGCAGCTGCGCGAGAGCGGGCAGGTGAACATCCCAGCGCTGGCGGAATTTTTCACGTCGGAGGAGATCAGTCATCTGATCGGTATCCTGCAAAAGCCGGAATCGCTCAAAAACGGCGCACAGGCGCTCAGCGACTACTGCAATATCATTTTAGACGAAGCGCACAAGCGCGCGGCCGTCAATGAAGACCCCCTGATGGCCGCGATGGAAAAGAATAAATATAAGGGTAACGGAGGAAAGCAAACATGGAAGAAAAACAGCTGACCAGCAGAGAGCTGGAGGAACAGGCCAACGCGCTGCTCGCCGAGGCGGATTTTGAGGAGATCAAGCTGCCGAAAAAGGCGAAAAAGGCTACGGCGGCCAAGAAGGCAGAGCAGGAAAATGAGCAGGCGGAAAAGCCCGCCGAGAAATTCCCGCCGCTGGATGAAAAGCTGGTCGCCTCCCTGCCCGCGGCGGCACTGCTGCAGAGCAATGAAAAGCTCATGGAGATCTTTGCCAAGGGCAAGGCCAAGGGCAAACTCAGCTCCAGCGACCTGATGGAGACCATCGACGAGATGAACCTTGAGAGCGAGCAGCTCGACCAGATCTACGACTCGCTCGAAACGCTCGGCATCGACATCGGCACCGCCGAGGCCATCGACAGCAGCATCGACGATGTGGAGCCGCCGATGGAGGAGATCGCCGAGATCGAAGAGGAAGAGCTTGTTGACCCGAACGAGCTGGTCGACAGCTTCTCGACTGACGACCCCGTGCGCATGTACCTCAAGGAGATCGGTAAGGTGTCGCTGCTGTCGGCAGACGAGGAAATTTCGCTCGCGACCGCGATGTCCGCGGGCGTCGAGGCCAAGCAGAAGCTCGAAGAGGCCGAAAAGAACGGCACAGAGCTGAGCGAAGAGGAAATGAAGGAGCTCAAGGCTGCCGTCAAAAAGGGCGAGCGCTCCAAGCAGCGCCTTGCCGAGGCAAACCTTCGTCTCGTCGTGTCCATCGCTAAGCGCTACGTGGGCCGCGGCATGCTGTTCCTCGACCTCATTCAGGAGGGCAACCTCGGCCTCATCAAGGCCGTCGAAAAGTTCGACTACACCAAGGGCTACAAGTTCTCGACCTACGCGACGTGGTGGATCCGTCAGGCCATCACTCGCGCCATTGCTGACCAGGCGCGCACCATCCGTATCCCCGTTCATATGGTCGAGACCATCAACAAGGTCATCCGCGTGTCCCGTCAGCTCTTGCAGGAGCTCGGCCACGACCCCTCTCCCGAAGAGATCGCCGCCGAGATGGACATGCCCGTCGACAAGGTGCGCGAGATCCTGAAGATCGCGCAGGAGCCCGTCTCCCTCGAAACGCCAATTGGCGAAGAGGAGGACAGCCACCTCGGCGACTTTATCCCCGACGAGGGCGCAAGCGAGCCGAGCGAGGCCGCTTCCTTCACGCTCTTGCAGGAGCAACTCGTCGACGTGCTCTCCACCCTTACGCCGCGCGAGGAAAAGGTCTTGAAGCTCCGCTTCGGCATCGAGGACGGCCGTCCCCGCACGCTCGAAGAGGTCGGCAAGGAGTTCAACGTCACGCGCGAGCGCATCCGCCAGATCGAAGCCAAGGCGCTGCGCAAGCTCCGTCACCCCAGCCGCAGCAAGAAGCTCAAGGACTTCCTGAACTGAGCCGATAACGACAAATAGAAGGCACACCCTTCAGGCGTTTACAGCGTCTGGATGGTGTGCCCTTTTTGCTGCAAAGCGACGTGCCGTGCATTGCACATACGATATAGCCAGCGGACAGAATGTAAGCTATTCTGTTCAATAATTAAGCCAAAATTAAACCCACAAAACAGAATTTCATTGAGATGTTTATGCCTGCTTCAACGCACAAATCATAGAATCGATACCTAATAGTGTCGTATAGCTATTGTTGGTTTTTCTGAAAGCAGGCGTGTAATAAACATTATTTTCAGCATCAAAGCAGAATTTTTCAGCAGTTAGTTCTTCCATCTTACGTGCCAATAGATTACTTCCATAGAAGCGGCGGAGAAAGTCGATTCCCGCACACATGGCAGCGACAGGTTTCTTTTCGCTAATAAAATGTGTGACGCACGTTTTTATCACATTGGAAGCTCTATAATTGTTCAATAAACCGATTCCACCGGGGATAATCAATGCATCGTATTCTGCAAAATCAACCTCACGAATATCTTTAATGCGTCCCCTGCCGATGCGGGCTGCTTCTATCAGGATATTCCGCTTTTCTGCTATCTGCTCTGTCAGGTGGTTAACAGACTGAACGGAAACATCTTCTGCGACAGGAGTGTAATCACACCCATATTTATCAAGCGCTACATACGTCAGAATTACTTCTTCTATACATGAACCATCACCGAGGCCACAGCCTGCTAATAAAACTAAATACTTCATTTGTTCTCACCTTCACAACTCACGGTTTGCCAACGACTTCTCACTGATAAGCATAGCATATAAGGTGATTTACATCAACGTCTTCTTCATGGCAAATCAGCGACCTTTTTATGAACGCCGTTCTGCTTTGCCTGTTTACTCGCCGCGCTGCGTGGTTCTCGATAAAGTGGAATGCGATCTCTACCAGTACCTCTCCGGCGAAGAAAAGTATTCTCAACTCTTCGAATGTGTTGGTCGCGACTGCGACGTCGGTTCACAGCTTTCTCAATGCGGAAGGTCTGCCGATCCCGGTATGGTGAAGGTTCTATGGCATTAAGTTTTTATTCGCCGTCGGCGAGAAACTTCTCTTCCAGCACGAGCTGATAGGCCTTGTTGATGTCGTCATAGACACTGCGGTTGCTCTTCATCTCGGGAACGACGGCTCGCAGCACATCGTAGGCCTTCTGCGTACCCTTGCCAAGGTGGACGTAGTCGCCGTTATCGTCGCTCTTACGCAGATCGACGGCCTGAGAGGCGAACAGCGCCTCCATACCGACGAGGTAACGCAGGTTGTCGACCATCTGGCGGCACTTGGTCACGGCCAGCGGCAGGTTGCTCGCGTGGTCCTCAATGGAGCCCTGCATGGGATAGAAGTCGACGGACGACGGGGTCGTGAGATAGCGGTTCTCCGCATCGAGGCAGGAGAGCACATTCTGCACCTCGTCATAGCCGTGGGCACTGCCGTTGCGCGGGGCAAGGAAGCGCGGCAGGTGTGTGAACTCGGGCATGCACATGCGGATCAGGCGGTAGTTGACCGTGCGGGACAGATGCGCGAGCGCGATGGCAAGCATCTCGACGCCGATGACGAGCGATGTCGTCTCGAAGTTCGAGTTGACAAAGACGTCCTTCTTGTCGAGCATGATGCAGGGGTTGTCCGAGGGGGAGTTGATCTGGATGCTCAGGAACTTCTTAACGTAGTCCAGCGCATCCTCGACCGCGCCCGTGATGATAAAGCCGCCGCGGAAAGTCAGCGGGTCCTGCAGCGCGTGCTCGGGACGGTTGTCGCTGTAAAGGTAGCTGCCCTCAAGATCCTCGCGGCAGCGGGCGGCGCAGCGGATCTGGCCGGGCAGGCCGCGCAGCTCGTTCACGTCCTCGCGCATCGGCTCGATGTTGCCGTTGAGGCCCTCGTAGTCGAGGCAGAAGATGCGGTCGGACATCTTGACGAGATTCTCGACCTCGTGAACAAGGATGGCCGCGGTGCCCTCGCCCTGGCTGTTGGAGAGCATGATGGTGTGCGTGTCCTTGAGCTGGAGATGCAGGGGCTTGAGGCCCTCCTTCTCCATGGCTTCCTTGGCGCTCACGACCTTGCCCTTGTAGTTGACGTCCTCCTCGCCGATGAAGGCAAGGCCGATGTGGGTGATGGTGGTGATGTCCGCCTCGCCGACGGCGCCGCGGCGCGGGATGCGCGGTGTGATGCCGTGGTTCAGAAAATCGCGGTAGCTGTTTGCCAGGTCATCGGACGCGCAGGACGCGCCGATAAGCATGTTGTTGAGGCGGATGACCATCATCGCGCGCACTTCCTCGTCCGTGTTGAACGGCGGAAGGCCGAGGGAGTGGGAGCGCAGCATCATGCGGTTCTGCGTCTCCATGAAGTCCTCGTCGATGGTGACGTCCTTGTTCTGGCCGACGCCGCGGTTGAAGCCGTAAATGGCCTTGCCACCCTTGGAGAGCTCCTGCATGATCTCGCGGCCCTTGGCGAGGCGCGCGTAGGCATCGGCTGCGATCTCGACCTTGCGGCCGTCGTAAGCGACGTCATAGACGTCCTGCAAGGTCAGGTCGTGGCCGTTCAAAATCAAAGTGTCCATACTGCTTGTCCTTTCGTTTTTTTGAAATTCAGTGATCTTGTTCGATCAGTGTGATTGTTTCTTCGTCGGCGTTGATCTCGATTTGATCTCCGGTTTTTACTGCATTGTAAAATTCGTCCTCCACGCGGTCGACCATCGGGATCTCCATGATGATAGCCGTGGAGACGAGCACAGTGTCGGGCTCGCGCACAATAAAGCCAAGCGGCGCGGCGCCGTTGAGTTCGAGCTTGTAGAGCCCGTCCATCTGCACGACGGAGCTGCCCTTCCCGCCCGGAAAGACGAGAATCTTATCCTTAACGCTCACGCCCTCGAGCGCGTGGCCGACTTCGGTCACGACGCCGGTCTTCGGGTCGGTGTGGTAAAAGAGGATCTGGTCGGTGCAGGTGAGCACCTCGCCTCTCACCTTGCCCGCGGCGATCTGGCGGCAGGAAAATGTCTTTTTCATCAGCACACCCTCCCCTGCTTTGCCCAGTGGATGCAGGTGGCCGTGTCGCGCACGGCCATGCGGATGCCCGCCGTTTCCATGTAGTATGCGCCCTTGGGCGAATCCGTCACGCCGGGCTTTCCGGCAAGATAGCCCCAGCAGCATGCCTCGTCCACGCAGGTGTCGGCGATCAGGTCCGCGCTAAGGTCCAGAAGCCGGTCCTCGAGGCCGCTTTCTTTCGCCTCGCGCTTGATGGCGGCGGACGTCAGGATATGGATGTCGGCCTTCGCCTTCTCGCCGCCGAGCAGTCGCTCGACTTCTTCGATCTGCGCATACGTGTAGTGCGGGCAGCCAAGAATGCAATATTCGATGCTGCCGTCCGCCGAGGGAGAGAACGCCTCAAGCGTCTGCTCCAAGTCAGACTGTGTGATGGTGACCTCCCTTTTCGGCGCTTTGCCGCCAAAAAGGTCGAACCCGTGCGCGGCCTCTGCCGTGACATTTGGAATGTGGTAGAGGTCGTAGCTGCCCGAAACGTTCAGCTCCGCGCCGAGCGCGATGAGCGCCTCGGTGCTGATCTTCTCGGGAAGGCCAAGGAACGCCGGAATACCCTTGCCGATCTTCTTTCCGCAAAGGCCGAGGACGGCGTAGTCAAAGTCCGACTCCATCTTCGCGTCCACGCGGACGGCGATGTCGGCGAAGCGGTTCTCCTGCAGAAGCATCCCGTATTCGGGCGCGTAGCCTGTCACGGCAGCGCAGAGGGCGCTGGCCGCGCTCTCGCGGTTCGTGCGCGCGCCGAGAACAGCGTTGGCATAGATCGTAGCGTTCGTCTCGGAAAAGGCGATGATCTCGCCATACGACGGGACGTTATCGGCAAGATACGGCGTGCAGCAGTAGGTCAAACGCGCGCCGAGGCCGCGGTAGATACGCTCGGTCTTTCGCATGTTTTCGACGGCAGCATCAGTCAGCCGAGAACGAAAATAGTCGACGGAATAGCCGGGGTTGACAGTCGGCGCGATGGCGCAGGAAGCCCCCGCGTCCAGGAGCTTGCCCGCAAACCAGATGTCGGCCTCCTGCGCGCTGAGGGATACGTGCGCGCGGCTGACGGGAACCAGGCGCTCCGCATCAAAGCACTTGCCCACGCCGATCTGGATCTGCATCGCCATGGCCTTACCCTTGCCGAACGCGCCATCCAGCATTTTCTGCTGGTGATCCGTGAGTTTCATGGATCTCTCCCCTGCTTACTTCTTGCCGACGTCCAGGTTACCGGCCTCGGTGTCGTAGCCGGAGTAGAAGCCCTGGCCGGTCTTCATGCCGAGGTGGCCCGCGTCAATCATTTCCTTGAGCTTTGCGGGCGGCTTGTCGCGCTCATCGCCGCTGGCGGCGTAGTAGGAATTTTCGATGTTGTAGATGGTCTGAAGGCCAATGAGGTCCATCAGCTTGAACGGGCCGATGTTGCTGTGCCACTCGGTCATCCAGCCGCGGTCGAACTCGGCAACGTCAGTGACATAGCCGTTGGCCCACAGATACAGGCACTCGCGCTTGACGGCACGCCACACGCGGTTGATGGAATAGCCCTTGATCTCGCGCTCGGTGATGACCGGCTCGAAGCCGAGGGTGTGATAGTGCGCGATAGCGGCCTTCTTCGTCTCCTCAGACGTGCTGGGGTTCCACATCATCTCCAGATAGCTGTTGCGGATGGGGTCGTCGTGGTCGACGGAGAAGGTCATGGCCTTGCGCTCGTCGCTCACATCCTTATAGATATCGCTCATCAGGAGCGAGGAGGTGTTCGAGTTCAGATAGCAGTGCTTCGGGCAGACCTCGTCGAGCTGCTTGAAGACCGCCTGCTTGACTTCGATCTTCTCCGGCACGTTCTCAACGACGAGGTCGGCGTCCTTGCAGGCCTCTTCGAGCGTCGTCGCGTAATGGATGCGGCCGCGGACAGCGTCGGCCTCGTCCTTTGTGAGCTTCCCCTCTTCGATGAAGTGAGCGAGCCACTTGTCGATCTTATTCTTGCAGGTGTCGATCGACGGCTGCGTGCGGCTGTAACCGGTCACGTTCTTGCCGTAGAGCGCGTTGCGGAAAGCGATCATCGACCCCTGCGTGCCGATGCCGACAATGGTTACGTTTTTGATGTGATCTACTTCAGACATATTGCACCTCTCAAATTCCGGAGGGAGGAACTTCTGCGCCTCCGTTGTGATGATGGTAGTATAACAAGCAATCGTTGAATTCGCGTTTATCTTTCAACGCTATCAATAGAAATTTTTTAAGGAGCCGCTTTCGGCCCGCTTTTAAGGGAATGACCTGCCCTATCGCCCGCCAGATCAGCGAACGATAGAGCAAGAGAAGGCAAACCCGGAAAGGTCTGCCTTCTCTTGGAGCATTTGAATTACTTCTTCTGAGCGGGAGTCTTACCGAAGGTGAAGACCTGATACAGATAGCGCAGGAAGATCGCGGTGGTGGAGATACCGGCAACCAGCGGGGCGACCCAACCGATGATCCAGTCGATACGGTTGATGATGCCGAAGCTGTAGAACGCGGCCAGCGCCACATAGACAAGGCACAGAGCGCCGTCGATGCCGAGCCACTCGACTTTGATCTCCTTCTTGTACTCTTCCTCGCTGACGGGGCCGGAGGAGGTCATGATCATGCCCTTCTCAATGTTCACGCCGTCGGGCTTGGCAAATCCGGTGTTGAGAACCTTACCGAACTGGTTGCCAATGAGGAACGCTACGAAAGAAATAGGCAGAGACACGAGCATCGGATCGACGTTACCGCCGAGGGCTTCAATGCTGAGGGGATTAAAGTCAAACCAGAGCCAAGAGAGGATACCAACGATCATGGAGCAGAGGCCAGACATGTTGGTCTTCTTGCCATCGTACATGATGGCAGCCATCATGGGAACGAACAGCGCAGACATGGAGAGACTCGTGACAAGGATCATCGCATCATAGACCAGCTTGAACTTGAACGCAACGCTCAGGCCGATCACGCCGAACACCACGCAGGCAATACGGGAAATGAAGATGGACTGCTTGTCGGTAAGGGGCTTTTTGCGCAGGACGCCGATGATATCGTTGGACACGATCTCGCCGCCGACCAGATAGTAGGTATCCATCGTGGAGATGATGGCGCCGAGCATCGCGAAGACGAACAGGCCGCGGCCAACGGGAGGCAGACCGCTGAGAACGAGCTGCATGTAAGCAACCTCGGGCTGGACGGTCAGCGCGGGATCCATCGCGCGGATGACGATAGCGGTGAACATCAGGCAAACGTCCATGCTCAGCCAGATGGAGAAGCAGGTCAGCATCGCGCGCTTACCGGTCTTGGGACCGTTGGAAGCGGTGAAGCGCTGATAGAACGCGGGATCCTTATAGACGTTGATGCAGATGAGGATCAGCACGATGGCACGGCCCAGAGGGATGCCGCCGAACGGGGTCATCATCGAGGGATCAACCGTGCTGAAGATCTCGTCGAGAGCAGCGAAGCCGCCCACGCCGTAGAACGCACTGGGGAAGACAAAAGCGACAAATACGATCATCAGGAAGAAGAAGATCATATCAGTGATGGCGACGCCGAGCAGGCCGCCAACGCAGGAAAGGCCGATGGAAATGGCAATGACGATGGCCGCGGCGAGGAACTTGTTCATGTTCCACGCAGCAACGCCGACATAGCCGCAGGCGCCGATCTCAGAGATGGAGAGGCAGGTCGCCAGCAGGATGATTGCGCCGATAAAGGAAGCAATGCGGCCATAGAAACGGTCGAGCAGCTCGGTCATCGTAGAGTTGACCTTGACGGAAATGCGGGGAGCGACCCACAGAGCCAGCGGGAAGCGCACAAGGTGCGCGCCGATGGACCAGATAAAGAATGCGGAAAGGCCCATGGTGGTAACATAGCCGACCGTACCGATCGTACCGTTGCCGCCGTACCAGGATGCAGCGATCGTACCGACCGCGAGAGACCAAGGCAGAGCCTTGTTTGCGTGATAGTAGGCTTCCATATCAGTGTTCTTCTTGCTCATGAAGACGCTGATGGCGAAGATGCCGACCACGCACAGGACAATAGTAATATTGTCAATCAGTGTAAGCATTTTCTCCTCCTGTTGTTTCGCTGCGGAGTGATCTGCCGTCTCTCCGCAAGGTTTTGATACGGGATACACATCTTCTGCGTCTTCCTTTCCGCAAAATCCGCTGCTTTTCCCGTGATGTCGATACTATAGCACAGTAAAGTTGGAAAAACGTTGAATCGTTTGAACGGGGTAATTTTTTTCTTTTATAATTTTCAACGCTGTTTTGACGGCTCACTATTATAATATAAACAATCAAAGTGACAACAATTTGTTTTATTTACCGCAAGGAGGTTTTTACAAAATGAGCGAAACTCTGATCTTAAACGGAAAAGACCTGACGTTGGAGGATCTTTACTCAGTCGTTTATGACCGCCGCCCCGTGCAGATCGACCCTGAGGTCATCCCCCTCGTCGACAAATCCCGCCAGGTGCTTTTTGACATGGCGGCTGACGGCAAGCCCGTCTACGGCCTGAACCACGGCGTGGGCTGGAACAAGGACCGCGAATTCAGCCAGGACTTTTTCGAGCAGTACAACCGCAACCTCATCAACAGCCACTCCCTCGGCGTTGCGCCGTTTGCCAGCGTCGAAGAAGTGCGCGCGATGATGTGCATCCGCCTCAACACCGCCCTCTGCGGCCGCACGGGTATCGCCTCGAACATTCTTAAAATGTATGAGGAGTTCTTAAATCGCGGCATCCATCCCCGCGCCATGCGCCGCGGCGCCGTCGGCGAGGGTGACGTGAGCACGATGAGCATGATCGGTCAGGCCATGATCGGCCAGGGCGAGGTCGAATATCACGGCGAGATCATTCCCGCGATCGACGCCATGCGCGCCGAGGGCATCGAGCCCGCGATCCTCGGCCCAAAGGACGGCCTTTCCATCGTCTCCTCGAACGCGCAGGGCGAATCCATGGTGGTCCTGCTCGTCAAGGAGGTCGAAGAGCTCATCAAGCTGAGCGACGCCATCTACTGCCTGCACCTCGAAGGTCTCAACGGCGGCCTCCAGCCGCTCGGCGAGCGCGTGAACGAGGTGCGTGGCCTGCCCGGTCAGATCCATTGTGCCGCAGAGTGCCGCCGCTTCCTCGAGGGCAGCTATCTTGAGCATCCCGATTCCAAGCGCGCGCTGCAGGATCCCCTCTCCTTCCGCTGCGGCGCGGCCATCAACGGCTCTGTCTACGATTCTCTTGAGTACGTCAAGAAGATCCTCGAGCTCCAGATCAACCGCACGGACGATAACCCCTGCATCCTCTATGAGGAGGGAACCACATCCGTCAGCCCGAACTTTGAGGTAACGACCCTCTCTCTTGGCGTCGACATGCTGGCCGCGGCGCTGTGCCACATGTCCCACGCCATTACGAACCGCCTCTACAAGATCGTCGACCCTGGCTTCACGGGTCTCAACCGCTTCCTGACCCCGCACGAGGTCAAGACCATCGCGTTCTCCACGATACAGAAGACCTTCGCCGCGCTCGACGCCGAGAACCGTTGGCTCGCCAACACCACGACGCTCGATATCACTTCGTTTGCCAACGGCATTGAAGATCACGCCAGCAACCTGCCGCTTGCCGGTATGCGTTCTCTCCGCATCGTCGACAACCTGCGCTACATGCTCGGCATGGAGCTGATGCACGCCGCTCAGGCCGTCGAAATGCGCCGCGACCAGCGCGCTGACAACCTGCTCAAGCTCGGCAAGGTCACCGGTCCTCTCAAGGACGCTTACCGCAAGACCATCCCCTACTACGATGCCGACCGCAACCTCAGCATCGACATCGAAAAGTCCTATCAGGTCATCAAGGACGGCTCGCTGCTCAAGGTCATCGAAGAGGCCGAGCGCGCGTAACATACAATCGCAAATGAAAAAGGACGCATCCGACCGGATGCGTCCTTTTTCTATGCTGTTTTTCGCGTTACAGGCGGCTCATCAGCTTGGCGAAGGTATCCGCCGTCAGGCCGCGGGCGGCCTCAGTCTTATAGAGGCGGTTTGCCGGGCGGCAGTTGTTGTGGATGGTCTCGGCGACCATCGGCGTGATCTCTTCGACGAGCTTTTCATCGAGCACGCGGTCGCGCATATACTCCTCTGCGTCCGTCACGCGGATCGGCGTGCCGCCGACCGCGCCGAGAGAAAGTCTCGCCTGTTCGACCTTACCGCTTTCGTCGAGTCTGACGGCGGCGGCCAGTCCCTCGCGGGAGATGGACACGCGCTCGCGCGAACCGATCTTATGGAACGCGCTGACAAAGCCCTCAAACTGCTTCAAGTCGATCAGAATGGCCGTGACGGCCTGATCCGTCTGCAAGATCGTCTTCTGCGGGCCGGTGATAAAGCCGTTCACCGGCGTCACGCTCGCCGTGCCGTCGGCGTTCATCAGCTCAAGCTGCGCATCATACAGCCACGAGACCGGAAGCATGTCACCCGCGGGCGAGGCGTTGCAGAGGTTGCCCGCCATCGTACCCTTGGCGCGGATCTGCGGCGAGCCGACGTCGGACGCCGCGTCCGCGATGGCGCAGAACGCCTTGTCGTCCTTGAGTGCGGCGGTGATGCCGTTCATCGGCACGGCCGCGCCGATGCGCAGTACGCCGTTTTCTTTCGTGACGGTGTTCAGCTCGGGAATGAAGCCGGGGTAGATCAAAAGGTCGGGCGCGAACTTGCCCGCGCGCTCCTTGATGATAAAGTCTGTGCCGCCTGCGATGATCTTCGCCTTTTCCGTGGCGGCGGAAAGCGCCTGCACGAGCTCGGCAAGCGTTTTGGGCGTTAAGCTCTGCACTGCGCTTCCCTCCTCTCCTTCGCGGCGCGCTTGACCGCGCGCACGATCTGGACATAGCCGCTGCACCGGCAGATATTGCCGGAGAGCGCCAGACGAATTTCATCTTCCGTCGGGTCAGAATTTTTGCGCAGCAGCGCCTCGGCAGACATGATCATGCCAGGCGTGCAGTAGCCGCACTGGATGGCAAGCTCTTCGACAAAGCAGGTCTGGATGATATCGAGCGAGCCCATCTCGGCAAGACCCTCGATCGTCGTGACCTCGCGGCCTTCGAGCTGGATGGCGGCGGTCAGGCAGGAGTGGACGGCTTCGCCGTCGAGCAGCACCGTGCACGCGCCGCATTCGCCCTCCGCGCAGCCTTCCTTCGTACCCGTGAGGTGCAGGTCCTCGCGCAGGATGTCGAGCAGGCGGCGGTCAGGCTCGGTCTCGAGCGTGACGGGCTTTCCGTTTACAATAAAATTAAGCGTCATGGTTCTCTCTCACCTCCGCCAGATATTTGAGAATGCAGTCGGGATCATACGGCAGCACCGAGAGGTTCGCGTGCAGCGCGTCGTTCACCGCGCCGCACACCGCCGGAGCGACCGGCACATAGCAGACCTCGCCGATGGATTTCGCGCCGAACGGGCCCTCCTTCGAGCGTCCGTCCTGCAAAAGCTCCACGCGGATGTTCGGCAGGTCGTTTGCAAGGAACAGATGATATTTGGACAAACTCTCCGTGCAGCGGCCGTCCTTCTGCATGGTCATCTTTTCGCGCAGCGCAGCGCCGCAGCCCATCTGCACCGCGCCCTGGATCTGCGCCTCGCACAGGCCGGGGTTGATGGCCTGACCGATATCGTGCACGGCGAGATAGTCGAGCACCTTTGTAAAGCCCGTCCAGGTGTCGACCTCGACATGGGCGAAGTGCGCGCCCGCCACGCCGGGGTTCGTCACGTTCGAATAGCTTGCGTAGGCTGTCAGGTTGCCGGCGTAGGTGTGCATACTCTTTTTGGCAAGCTCTGCAAACGAAAGAAGCGGCTCGTCCTGCCCCACGCGAAGAATATGGCTGTCGTTTAAGAACAGCTCATCCTCGGGAACGTCTAAAAGCTCCGATGCCGCGTGCAGCATCTTCTTTCTCAGGGCGTTCGCCGCATCCTGCACGGCGCGGCCGACCACATAGGTCGTGCGGCTGGCAAAGCAGCCGTAGTCGATGGGCGTGACCGCGGTGTCGCCCTCGGTCATGTAAATCTTATCCTCGGGCACTTTCAGCACCTCGGCGGCGATCATGCGCATGGCCGTCACCGTGCCGCAGCCGTGGTCGTGCAGGGTGAAATTCGCCTGCATCGAGCCGTCGGCATTTAAGCTGATGCTGCCCTCGCCGTAGTCATTGAAGCGCGGGAAGTAAGTGTTGCCGTGACCGCCGATCCCGATGCCGACGCCCCTGCGGTAGCGCTGCTGGGAGGCGTTGAACGCCGCGTCCTCAGCTTTCAGCTTGTCCCAGCCGAACTTTTCGCTGCCGAGTGTGATCGCATCGCCGATGCGGATGTCTTCGAGCAACAGGTGGAGTTTCTTGTCCTCTTCCCCGCTGCGCGCCACATTCTTGAGGCGAATCGCAAGGCGGTCCATGCGGAGCTTTTCCGCCGCGGCGTCGAGCTGGCGCTCCATCATCAGCGCCTCTTCTGCCGCCGACCAGCTGCGGAACGCGCCGGAGACCGGCGAGTTCGAGCTGATGACCTGTCCATGATAGTGCATGTATGGAATGCGGTAGCAGCGCGTCGGCTTACCGGCCAGCGCGCGGACATAGTCGCCCGCGTTGCCGATGTAAGCGCCCGCATCGAGCGTCACATCGCAGTAGATCTCTTTCATTTCGCCGTCGGGCGTGTAGTAGCCGCGCGCGCTCATGCGCATCGCGCCGCGCACGATCGTGTCGGTCATCGCCTCGCCGCGGGAGTAGACGAGCTTGACGGGGCAACAGAGCTTTTTGGCGACGAGCGCCGCGACGGGCTCCAAAAACCACTCCTGCTTGGCACCGAACGAGCCGCCCATCGTCGCCTTAACGACGCGTACATGGCTCTCCGGCATCTCCAAAAAGTCCGCGAGCACGGTACGAATGCCGTGCACGGCCTGGTTCGGGCAGTAGACGGTCAGCATGTCGCTATAGGGGTCATAGTCGGCAATGCAGGCGTGTGTCTCCATCGTGGCGTGGTGCAGGCGCGGCAGCTCCATCGTGCTGCACACCTCAATGAGCCCCTCGGCGCTGCCCTGCTTCTCGCCGACATCCAGCTCATATTCGTCGCGGACGGGTGTTTCGCCGTCCAGACAATTCTTACCCGCGAGCGTATCGTCGAAGCCGATGGAAAACGGGAGCTCTTCATACTCTACTTCGACAAGACGCGCGGCTCTCTCCGCCGTCTCCTGGTCGCAGGCCGCGACCACGCCGATCTTGTCACCCACAAAGCGCACATACTGATTGAATGCGCGTTCCTCGTTCGCTAAGTACGCCTGATCGAAGCTTGAACGGTAGCGGTTATACTTGCGCTCGCTCGTGTTCAGGCAGTGATAAACGCCATAAACGCCCGGAAGCGCCAGCGCCTTTTCCGCGTGGACCACCTTGACATAGCCATGCGGGATCTTGCTGTGGAGCATGCAGAGATACGCCATATTGGGCAGCGAGAGATCGCCGGCGTATTTGGTATACCCCGTGGCCTTGCCCTTGGCGTCGTGGATCGGACGCGCTGTTCCAACGTAATTCAAATGGATGCCTCCTAAACTAAACGGGCAGCAAAAGGCAGACCCGTACTATTTTGATGCTGCCTTTATATCATACGCGCGTTGAATTAGCGTTGAGGTATTCGACCATAGCGTTATTTTTCGCTTAGAATATCGCATTTTCGTCGAAGTACTTGCTATTTTTCAACGGTTTGAGTATACTATCTTTGTTTACTGCACTAACGTGTTATTTCTGTTGGGAGGCCTTGACATGCCTGAGCTAAACGCAAAACTGTTCGGTACGCCCGCCGTTTCCGTCGACGGGCGGGAGATCACGCTCCCCTATAAAAAAGCCGACGCTCTTTTGTACTATTTGATCCTCAAGCGCAAAACCACCCGCAGCGAGCTCATCGGCCTGCTCTACGAGGATACCGATTCCGCCACAGCGCTCAAAAATCTACGCCACGCGATCTACACCATCCGCAAGGCGTTTGCCTTCGATCCCTTCGTCCCCGGCCAGCGCTCGATCGTTGAATTCTCCGCCGACGTTGAGATCGCCTGCGATGTCTACGATTTTGAGCGCGGCGACATGCTCAGCGCCTATCACGGGGAATTTCTGAAGGACTTCAATGTCTCCCACTCCTCCGCGTTTGACGCATGGCTGAGCGATCAGCGCAATCTCTATCAGTCGCAGTACCTCCACCAGCTTTTGGTGGCGGAAAAGGAGGCCTATTACGCCGGCAAGCTCGACCTTGCCGAAAAATACGGCACGGAGTACATCGCCATCGACCCGCTGGAGGAAAGCGCGTTCTCCACGCTCATGCAGGTCTACCGCGACCAGAAGAAATTCCGTAAAGCACTTGGCCTTTACCATACGCTCTGTAAGAACCTTTCCGACGAATTCAGCATCTCACCGCTCAAGGAGACCTCCGCGCTCTACTATCAGATCGTCGACGCGTGGAACACCTCGACCTACAAGCTCGAGGTCGGCAGCGACCAGCAGCTCATCGGCAAGGACGCGGTGCTGCACAAGCTCGTATCGCTGTGCAACGGCTCGCGCCTTGAAAGCGACAAGATCTGCGCGCTGATTCAGGGCAAGACGGGCGTCGGCAAGACATACCTCATCAACTACATCCTGCACCAGTACGATTTTTCCGGCTGGGCGATCTGCCAGGCCTCGTGCTACCAGTCCGAGATGAACACCGTGCTCGCCCCGTGGAACACGATCATGCTCCAGCTCATCCCGAAATTCGAATCCGAAAATATCCGTATTCCGGATGTTTACATTAAGACCGCCGCGGGCCTCTTCCCCTGCTTGTCCGTTGAATGCCAGCACAATTTCTCCGGCATTTCGAGCGACTATCCCGCGGGCGCAGATTATCTCGCCGCGCTTGAGAGCACGCTGCTCATTTTGTCGACGGTCGCCAAAAAGGTGCCGGTGCTGCTCATTTTGGAGGACATCCACTGGATCGACAACAACAGCGCCGACCTCCTTTCGATGCTGCTGCACCGCCTGCGCAGCACGAACATCACGATCATCTGCACGAGCCGCGACATTTTGCAGCCTTACGCCCAGCAGGTGCTCAACAACGCCGTGCGCGACAAGCTGCTCGACGTGTACAATATCGACGCCTTTTCGCAGGAGGAGACAACGCGCTTCGTCAACTTCTACGCCCCGGGCCGCTACTCGCAAAAGGAGATCGACAACCTCTACCAGAGCACGGAGGGCAATGGCCTCTTCCTCGTGCAGCTGCTCGACTCGATGCACGAGTCGAATGGGCTCAAAAACATCCCTGCCAGCGCGGACAGCATCATTCAGATGCGCCTCGCGGGCCTTTCGTCCGATGAATTGCAGGTACTCGACGTCATCTCGGTCTTCCGCGACTGGGCGCCGTTCGACATTCTCACCTCTCTTCTGACAAAAACGCCGCTCGAGCTTCTGTACCTCTGCGACCAGCTCAAGCAGAAAAATCTGCTCACCGAATCCACGCGCGGCAAGGTGCTCGGCTATTCGTTCACGCACGAGCGCGTGAAGGCGATGCTCTCGCAGCGCCAGTCCGAGTCCGCGCGCCGCATCCTGCATCTGCGCGCCGCGCAATATCTGGAGGCGCAACTCGGCAGCGACGGTTCGACCGACCTCTACGATCAGCTCGTGCAGCACTTCACCGCAGGCGGCGACACCTTCAAAGCCTTCAAGTATAAAGTACTCTCCCTTGACGCATTTGCCGGTATGTGCTATGAGCTCATGCCGATCCTGACCGACGGCTCGGACGCGCTGACGGTCAAGGAGGATGGTCTGACCGGCTACTTTCAGATCCTTGAGCGCGAGCTCGCCTCGCTGCGCTCCACGCAGTTCGGCGCAAACGCCAAGGAGCTCGACCAGCTCGAGCGTCAGCTCTTGTACGTCGAAAGCCGCTACTACATCCACGGCGGCGAATACGACGCGGGTCTCCCCGTTGTCGGCCAGCTCCTCAAGAGCAGTACCACCGCGGGCGACTGGCAGATGGCCGCGAACGCGCATTTGCAGTTCATCTACTATGCCATCCAGACCTATGATCTTCCCGTCATGCGTGAGCATCTGCGCCTTGGCATGCAGTATAAATCGCGTTTGGAAAATACGCCGGACTGGGGTAAGTTCCTGCGCCTACAGGGCCTCATGTACCTGATGATCGGCGAATACGACAAGTGCCGTAGCTGGCTCGACCGCTCCATCAGCTTTTTTGAATCACTCGACGCGGACGGCGAGGGCCGCTATGTCATCAGCATCGCGGGCGCGTACAACTATATTGCCGAAACGTACCGCCTTGAGCGCAACTTCGACAAGGCACTCGAATACTACGACAAGGCCATTCTCTTCAACCAGCGCCGCGGCTCGTACCCCGGCGCGGCCATCATCTACACCGACTACGGCGTCGCCGCCTATCAGAGCGGCGAAAAGGAGGTCGCGCGCGAGCTGCTCTCGTACGCCGAGGAGCTCTATCAGTCCTTCCACGAATACAGCCAGATGCCGATCGCGCTGTCGTACCTCGCGCTGTTCGACGTGGAGGACGGTCAGTACGTCTCCGCCGCCGCGCGGCTGAGCAAGGCGCTTGATGTCGGACGCAAAATGGGCTCCCCGTGGTGGAATGGTATTACGCTTTACATCACCTGGAAAATAAGGCTCTTGCTTGAAAAACAGGCGATCAACGTGCCGGAGCTCAGCGCCCTTTGGCCGCAGGACAAGCGCAAGCACTGCATCGAATGCCTCGACTGCCTGCATCGCCTTGAGCCGCGCACCGAAACGGCCGAAATGGAGCAGACACTTGAAGCACTGAACGCTGAAAAGGCCGAATCGTGACGATCACGACAATTACATTATAATAGCAAAGGCCCGCCTCAGTAAGGCGGGTCTTTTTGATTGAGCTCTGTCAAAAACCGTCCCAGTGCGGGGTTCTGGTTGCCGCTCTGCCAGGCGGCGATGATCTCTTCCTCCTCCCCCTCGCCCACGAGCGGGACGAAGACGAGGTTGTCGGCATTGTAAAGGCGGTCGGTGCAGTAGTCGGGCAGGAGCGAGATACCCTCCTCCGCCGCGACCATCATCAGGATGCTTTCGGTGTCCGCCGAGCGGAAGAGAATGTTCGGCTTGTAGCCCGCCTCGGCGTAGCGTTGCATGAAAAAGGCGTCGCCATAGGAGTCGGGCGCGGCGTCGGGCGACATATATAAGATATTTTCCCCGCGCAGCTCTTGCCGCGTGAGCTGTCGGCGCTGCGCGAGCGGATGGCCCGCATAGAGCGCGACAACGAGCCGAGCCTTTTCGACCGTCTGAAACGTGACGCCCTCCTGTGTGCGCAGGTTTGTCGAGTCCCAGGTGAAAACGATGTCATACTCCTGATGAAGTAACCCCGCGGCCAGCACATCCGTCGAGCAGCGGTAGAACGAGATGAGCACGTTTCCGTTTTTCTGGTGGAAGTGGCGCATCAGGACCGAGAGGTCGCTGCGCTCGTAGCCGCGCACGTAGCCGACGCGCAGCGTGCCGGTCAGGCCCGTCGCCGCGTCATGCACGCGTTCCTGTGCGCGGCTCATGCGCTCTAAGATCGCTTTTGCGTCCAAAAGGAACGACTTTCCCGCGCTCGTCAGGCTCACGGGGCGTGTGCTGCGGTCGAAGAGCTCGCAGCCGAGCGTCTGCTCAAGCTGCTGGATCTGCTGCGTCACCGCGGTCTGCGAGATGTAATACTGCTCCGCCGCCTTTGTGAAGCTCCGGTGCTCCGCGGCGGAGACAAAATAGCGTAGCTGATTGCGATTCATGTACTTATTTCCTCATAACATAAGTTTTGCTTATTATATCATCCGATAATCGGTCTTGTAAAGCCCATCTTCCTGCGGTAAGATAAGCACATCGTTCATAAATCTTTTACAAATGAGGTCGATCAACATGAAACGCGAATCGTTCCGCTCCCGCCTGGGATTCCTGCTCGTCAGCGCGGGCTGCGCCATCGGCATCGGCAATGTCTGGCGCTTCCCCTATGTGACGGGCAAAAACGGCGGCGGCTATTTTGTTCTCTTTTACATTCTGTGCCTGCTCATCATGGGCGTTCCCGTGCTGACGATGGAGCTGGCCGTCGGCCGCGCGAGCCGCAAGAGCGCGATCCTCGCCTACAAGACGCTCGAAAAGCCCAAGTCCAAGTGGCACATCCACGGCTGGTTCTGCCTGATCGGCTGCTACCTCTTGATGATGTACTACACGACGGTTTCCGGCTGGATGGTGAGCTATTTTGGCAGGTTCCTGACCGGCAAGTTCTACTCCGGCATGCCCGCGGAGGACGCGTCCGCCGTGTTCGGCGAGCTGTTGGCCAATCCTGTTGAAATGGGCATTTTGGCGGTCGCCATCGTCATCGTCGGCTTTGTCGTCTGTTCGTTTGGTCTGCAAAAGGGCCTTGAGCGCGTATCCAAGGTCATGATGATCGCGCTGCTCGCGCTCATTCTCATTCTCGCCGGCCACAGCCTGACGCTCTCCGGCGCGGCAGAGGGCATGAAGTTCTACCTGCTCCCCTCGCTCGATTCCATCCGCGAAAACGGCCTGCGCAGCCTCATCACCGATGCGATGAATCAGGCCTTCTTCACACTCTCGCTCGGCATTGCGGCGATGGAGATCTTCGGCAGCTACATGTCCGACGATCACACTCTCGTCGGCGAATCCATTCGCATCTGCGCGCTCGATACGTTCGTTGCGCTCATGGCCGGCACGATCATCTTCCCCGCATGCTTTTCCTACGGCGTAGCGCCCGACAATGGCCCGTCCCTCCTCTTTGTCACGCTGCCGCAGGTGTTCGTCAACATGTCCGGCGGCCGCTTCTGGGGCACGCTGTTCTTCCTCTTCATGATGTTTGCGAGCATGTCCACGGTGCTGGCGGTGTTTGAAAATATCCTCGCCATCTGCATGGATACCTTTGGCTGGAGCCGCAAGAAGGCCGTGCTCATCAACGGCCTTATGCTGATGCTCCTGAGCCTTCCCTGCGTGTTCGGCTACAACATCTGGAGCGACTTCCACCCCATCCTCGGCAAGGACGTGCTCGACAGCGAGGATTTCCTTGTGAGCAACCTCCTGCTGCCCATCGGCTCTCTTGTCTACCTTCTGTTCTGCGTCACCAAGTGGGGCTGGGGCTTTGACAAGTACATTGCCGAGGTCAACAAGGGCGCGGGCGTCAAGCTCTCGCCCAAGCTCAAGCCCTATTTCCAGTGGGTGCTGCCGATCCTGATCGTCATCATCCTGCTCCAGGGCCTGCTGTAAATTTGCTATTCTCTCATCTCTCATATCTCTCAAAAGGGAAAAGCCGCAGTGAAATTCATTGCGGCTTTTCCCTTTTTCCGCTTCCTTCGCAATTATGAACTCCGTGTAAATTCGCATATAACTCGTAAATATATTTATATAAATCTATTGACAAAGTTTGTTCTCGTGCTATGATAGCATCCAGAAAGAAAAAGGACCCCAAGGAGGCGCATGATGAAGAAAAATCTTTACAGTCTGACGCTGTCAGATGATGTGGTGCGCGAGGTCGACGCGCTGGCTCACCGGATGGGCACGAACCGTTCGGCGCTCGTCAACCAGATTTTGGCCGAGTACGTTTCCGTGCCGACGCCCGAACGCCGCTGGAACGATATCTTTGAGGCCATCGAAGAGTTGATGACGCCCACGCGCGAGCTGGTGCCGTTCTTCGCTCCCGGCTCGTCCACAATGTCGCTCAAATCGAGCCTATCGTATAAGTACCGCCCCACGGTCAAGTATGAGGTCGACCTGAGCAATGGCGACGCCCAGACGATGGGCACGCTGAACATCGTGTTCCGCACGCAGTCGGCGGCGCTGATCTCCGCAATGACGAGCTTCTTCCGGCTCTGGGTGCAAATCGAAGACAAGTGCATCGCACCGCTTCTCGGCAGCTCCATTTCCTGCGCGCTGTACGACGGGCGCTTCGTCCGTCCGCTCGCGATGCCGCGTGGAAAGGCGCTGACTGCCGATGATGTCGCCGGTGCGATCAGCGCTTATGTCCAGCTCTTCGACCGGCTGCTCAAGGGCTATCTCGACGGCTCGCTCTCCGCGAGCGATGTTGAAATGGCTTACCGCGGCGATCTGCGAAGCAGAACGCTGCTGATTTAATCACTTAATTGTAAAAAACACGAATTTGAGGTGAACTTGAATGAATGCTGAAAAATATACGCAAAAGGCTTTGGAAGCCGTCAAGACCGCGCAGAACATGGCGCAGGAAAACGGCAACCAGTATGTGACAAGCGAGCATCTGCTCTACGCCCTGCTCGATCAGGACGGCGGACTGATTGGGTCACTGTTCGGTAAGATGGGCGTCGATTGCGACGGCTTACTCTCCGAGCTTGACACATTGATCCGCAAGCTGCCCCGCATCTCCGGCGGCAGCGGCGAGGTGTACGCCTCGCCCGAGGTCGGCAAGATCCTGAACCTTGCCGAAAAGACCGCCGAAAAGCTGCACGACGAGTATCTCTCCGTTGAGCACCTGATGCTCGCCATCTTCTCCGAGGGCTCGCAGAGCGTGCGCCAGCTGCTCTCCGACCACGGCATCACGAGAAGCCGCTTCTCCGATGAGCTTGCGAAGGTCAAGACCTCCCCCGTGACGAGCGACAATCCCGAGGATTCCTATGACGCGCTCAAGAAATACGGCACGGACCTCGTCGAGCGCGCCCGCACGAAGGAGCTCGACCCCGTCATCGGCCGCGACGCGGAGATCCGCAACGTCATCCGCATTCTGTCGCGTAAGACGAAGAACAACCCCGTGCTCATCGGCGAGCCGGGCGTTGGCAAGACGGCCATCGCCGAGGGCCTTGCCCAGCGTATCGTGCGCGGCGATGTGCCCGAGGGCCTCAAGGACCGCACGATCTTCTCGCTCGACATGGGCGCACTGATTGCGGGCGCAAAGTACCGCGGCGAGTTTGAAGAGCGCTTAAAGGCCGTTTTGAACGAGGTCAAGAAGTCCGACGGCAAGATCATCCTCTTCATCGATGAGCTGCACACCATCGTCGGCGCGGGCAAGACCGAGGGCAGCATGGACGCCGGCAACCTCTTAAAGCCCCTGCTCGCCCGCGGCGAGCTGCACTGCATCGGCGCGACCACGCTCGACGAGTACCGCCAGTATATCGAAAAGGACGCCGCCCTCGAGCGCCGCTTCCAGCCTGTCATGGTCAACGAGCCGACGGTCGAGGACACCATTTCCATCCTGCGCGGCCTGAAGGAGCGCTATGAGATCTATCACGGCGTGCGCATCCACGACAACGCGCTTGTCGCCGCCGCGACGCTCTCCGACCGCTATATCACCGACCGTTTCCTGCCCGACAAGGCCATCGACCTCGTCGATGAGGCCTGCGCGATGATCCGCACGGAGATCGACTCGATGCCCGCAGAGCTCGACGATCTGCGCCGCAAGATCATGCAGCAGGAGATCGAAGAGATGGCCCTCAAGAAGGAAGACGACCAGCTCTCGCGCGACCGTCTCGAGGAACTCAAGAAAGAGCTTGCCGATGAAAAGGAACAGTTCAACGCCATGAAGTCCCGCTGGGAAGCGGAAAAGAGCGGCGTGGACAGCGTGAAGCAGCTCAAGAGCCAGATCGAGCAGATGCACGGCGAGATTGAACGCGCGCAGGCAAACCTCGAGTATGAAAAGGCCGCAAAGCTCAAGTACTCTGACCTCCCTGCCCTCGAAAAGCAGCTCAAGGACGCCGAGGCCGCGGCCGAAAAGCACACGGGCGACAACTCCATGGTGCACGACACCGTAACCGAAAACGAGATCGCCGATATCGTCGGCAAGTGGACGGGCATCCCCGTCAGCCGTCTGATGGAGGGTGAGCGCGAAAAGCTGCTGCGCCTCGACGAGATCATTCACAAGCGTGTCGTCGGTCAGGACGAGGCCGTGCGTCTCGTGACCGAGGCCATCCAGCGCTCGCGCGCGGGCATCGCGGACCCGAACCGCCCGATCGGCAGCTTCCTCTTCCTCGGTCCCACGGGCGTCGGCAAGACGGAGCTTGCAAAGTCCCTCGCCGACTGCCTGTTCGACGATGAACACAACCTCGTGCGCATCGACATGACCGAGTATATGGAAAAATTCTCCGTCTCGCGTCTCATTGGTGCCCCTCCGGGATACGTCGGCTATGACGAGGGCGGCCAGCTCACTGAGGCCGTGCGCCGCAAGCCATACAGCGTCGTGCTGTTCGACGAGGTCGAAAAGGCGCACCCGGATGTGTTCAACATCCTGCTGCAAATTCTCGATGACGGCCGCATCACCGATTCGCAGGGCCGCACGGTGGACTTTAAGAACACGATCATCATCCTGACCTCGAACCTCGGCTCTTCCGAGCTGCTCGACGGCATCCAGCCGGACGGCAGCATTTCCGAGAGCGCCCGCGCCGCCGTCATGGGCGAGCTGCGCCGCGCGTTCCGTCCGGAGTTTTTGAACCGTCTTGACGAGATCATCATGTTCAAGCCCCTGACGAAGGAGAACCTCAGCGGCATCATCGACATCCTGATGGAAGGTCTCAAGAAGCGCCTTGCCGACAAGACGCTGAGGCTCGAAGTCACGGATGCGGCCAAGAGCCTCATCATCGAGCGCGGCTTCGACCCGATTTACGGCGCGCGTCCGCTTAAGCGCTACCTCCAGAGCGCGGCGGAGACGCTGATCGCCAAGGAGATTTTGCGCGGCGAACTCGCCGCGGGCAGCACGCTCGTGCTCGACGCCGAAAACGGCGAGCTGAGCTGCCGCAAGAAGTAAACACAGCAAAAGGACCGGAGAACGGATTTTCGTTCTCCGGTCTTTCTGCGTCTGACGCTATAAGATTGCACAAGAACCGTCTCGTTTTCCTGTGCATTTTGTCTATGCCTAAGTCATGTTTTTGGGATTTCTGACTCAAAACAGGACTTAGGCATATATCATTTCATGGATAAGCGTGATAGAAAAAAGTTGCTGAGACAAAATGGCGAAAAATCGACTTCCTTTTTAGAAAGGAGAGATGCAATGCGTTTTCCGTTCGGCGCAGGTGATTTGGAGGCACAGGCACTGAACACAGCACAGGAGACATACAATGTGGCAAGCAGAGCGCAGCGTGTTCTGTAAAAGGCAAAAAACAAAGAATAGGAGGAAAGAAAATGAAAGGTCACAAGTTTTTGAAGATCACCGGAATCTTGATGATCGTTTCCGCTGCGATTTCCATTCTTGCGGGCGTGTTCGTCGGCGGGCTTGGCGCGTTGGCGGCAGGCCTCGGCGCAGCATCCGGCCTGACCTTCTCCTACTGGGCGGCGCTGTTTCTGACGCTGGTCGGCGGCATCTGCCAGCTGATCGCCGGTGTCAAAGGCGTCAAGCACTGTCAGCGCATCGAAGAAGCCGGAAAGCTCATCATCTGGGGCGCGATTGTGGCAGTGTTCTGCATTCTGAGCACAGTCCTGAGCATGGTCAACGGCGGCGAATTCAATTTTATGAGCATCTTGACAGGCGTAGCCGTTCCGGCTCTGTACATCTACGGCGCAGTGCTGAACAGCAAGACCGAGGACGAGTTTGCGGCATAAAGAAAAAGAAGCAAAACAATGAAAAGAAACGATCTTTTGTATGCACTCCTGCTGTTTATCGGGATCGGGTTGGGTCTATTGGTTCTCAGCAGGTTGGTGCGTTTCCAAAACAATTTGGGAGGGAATTATGAAACAGTCTAAGATGAGAATCCTTTGCCTGCTGCTCACGGCAGTGATGCTGCTCAGCCTTATGGCCTGCGGCAAGGATAAGAAGGAAGAAAATAGCAATGTGATGAAGTTCGATGATTGCGAGCTGGTCTACAAGAGCGCGTGCATCATGGACGATTTCGACGGGAACGATGCGCTTGTTGTAACGCTGGACTTTACCAATACCAGCAGTTCAAATGAGTCGTATCTCTGGACACTTTCCGAAACGGCCATACAGAATGGCGAAGAACTGGAGATCGCCACGGTCTATGTCAGCGAGGATTCCTTCGATACGGTGATCGACAGCCAGTTTGATGACGTGGCTCCGGGCAAGACGCTCGAAGTGAAATCCGCCTTTGTGCTCAAGGATATGAGCAAGGTCGAAGTGACCTTTGAAGAGAGCTTTGGCAGCAAGAGCAACAAGATCACCATCGACCCGTCCACGCTCAGCCGCGGCTCGGCCTCGAGCACGTCCAACACGGGCAAGAACCCGACGCAGACCGGCTCGGAGATGAAAAACTGGTGGAACGGCGACTGGTACGGCTGGTGGAAGATGACCGAATGCGCAGGCTATTATGAGGGCATGGACGATAGTCGCTGGGATATCTGCGGCGTCATTGACATCAAGTCTGACAACACCGGTACCGTTACCCTCTGGGACGAGGATTATTCGAAGAGCAACCCCATGGCTGAGGCGAGCGTCAGTCTGCTCGACGACAGCATGGGCGAGCACGGCACGATGATCTCTAAGAGCGGCCGCTTTACGAACATTGACCTGTCGCAGGAGGACTGGGTCGTCAATCCGGTCGCAATGGAGGTTGACGATCTGATCTGCATCGACGGTTATTACGAAAACGGCGAAGATGAATTCTACTATGAGATCTACCTGCGCCCATGGGGACTCTACTGGGACGAGCTGGATGCAAATTCCCGCCCCGCATACTATGACAGTTGGTACGTGCCGATGATCGAGTCGGGCGAGTACATGCCGGACTCCATCGGTTGATGGAGCTCAGGCAGCCATCGGTGAGAGAGAAAAACGGCTGATCCGATCAGCAAAACAGGCTCCCGCCCCAATTTAGGGCGGGAGCCATGCGCTTATTGATGAAAATTGGGAAAGATTTTGAACAGTTCTGAAAGGAGTGACCATGAAAACGACACTGAAACGAGTGCTCTCGCTTTTGCTGGCGCTGGTTCTAATGCTGTCTCTTTGCGCCTGTACGCAAAAGTCACAGGAGGACTCTGATGAACCGGACAATACCGGCGGATTTGCGCTCCCGACAAAGAACGACAGAGAAAAAGCGGGGAAGCGGCCGACAAAGCACACCGGAACGGCAGAGGGGAGAAACTCCCTGATGTGGCTGCGTGATCGGATCGATGTTCCGATGACGATGTTCGGCGCGGCATATCTCGGCTATGCCGATGACCTCTTCGGAGAGGAATTTGAGGAGGAACTTCCCGCATGGCTGTGGGAAAACAACGAAGCGATGCTGCGAGAATATCCTTTTATCGCGGAGATCGACGAAAACCATATCATTGGAGGCACAGGTTATCTGTACTGTATCGTACCGGTCGATGAAAATGCCTCCGTTGCGATCAACCGCGTGAAGTGGGACAACAAAACAAGGTCAGAGAAGGTCACGGAGGTCCTTTACCGGTCGGAGAGCGGTGAGCCGGTGCTGCTTTTTGCCAACCTGGACGGCGTCGCCTATGAGGCTGACACGCAGGTCATCATCACCGACAGCAGTGGGAATATCTGCGAGTGGTATCCGTCACTGGACGCAGACAGCTACCTTGCCCCGTGCATCACAGACGAAGGAGATTACCTGCTGTGGGACTTTACGGAATACGCATGGCAGAGCGTCTCGCCCGACCTTGCCCTTTGGCTTGCCGACGGTTGGACCGGAATGACAGCGCTCGGTCTGGCCGGATCACAAAGCACGGGAACGGGCTGGTTCATAGAAACAACGAGGGTGTTCGTTGAGAGCAGCGCATATTTTTCCCTGCGGTTTTATCTCGACGATGAAACAGGCGGTTCCGTCGATCTGGACTGGGCCTATGAGGACTCGGACGACTTTGAAGAGATGTGGAGCGGGTTCTGGACGATCGAACCTGTTCTCGACGGGCCGAGCTACGTGACCATCAGCCTCTCCCTTGTGGGCGGCAAAAACTACGCCCTCATGGACGGCCCGTCATACATGAGCGAAACCTATCCCTGCCTGATCAGTCCAAGCGGCGATGAGCTGCTCATCGGCAGGGGCGAAAACGGCATCGCTCTGCCGTTCATGTCGTGGGACACAACGACGTGTATGCTGACGCAGGCTGTGGGATAAAAAAAGATAAGCAGGCTCGATACGGAACACTTTGATCTCTCGCTATATGGAGAGAATGGTACGGCGGTCGTCAGCACCACAGAATACACCGACGCCTCCGGCGGGAAGGAACGCGAATATACGCTCATTCTGTCGCTTCCCGAGCAGACGCTCTACTTCCGCACAGACTGGAGCAAGTCCTGATCATCCGGCAAACAGCCGCCCGTATGGGCGGCTGTTTTCGTTTCGCTACCGATAGTAGCGGAATACTTGGTGGACTTTTGCGGCAAAAACTGCTACGATAGCGCCATCAAGGCAAAGGAGGCACGATCATGGACAACGAACTCGGCGCGCGCATCCGCGCACTGCGCAAGGAGCGTGGGCTGTCACAGGAGGCGCTGGCGCAGGCACTCGAGGTCTCGCGGCAGGCCGTAACGAAGTGGGAGGACGGCTCGTCGCTGCCGAGCACGGCGAACCTCTTCGCACTCTCGGGCTTTTTCAGTATTCCGCTCGCGGAATTGACCGGCACGCCGGAGGGTGCCGCTTCCCTGCCCAACGCAGCAAGCATATCGAAAAAGCAGCGCCGCATCCGCGCAAAAGTCCTGAAGATTGGCGCATGGGTGCTGCTGGCCGTCAGCGTGCCGGTGCTGCTCATATGTGCCGTACAGTATTTTACTGCCGGACCGTCTATTCCAGAGGATGTTTCGATTGTCGGCGGCGTTGATATGGCGACAGACATCTACGTTATGGGTCGGTTTCCTTCGCATCTGTTTTTAGCCGCACTGTCGCTCTTTGTCGTGGGACTTGGTGTGCTGATAGGATTGAAAATCAAGAGGTGGAAAGGAAAAACACATGACGGACAAGATTAAAGTTTTATTGCCGCTGCTGCTCATTTTTCTGCTTGTCGGCTGCGGCAAAACGAACGATGGCCTGACCATCGAGGGCCACGACTGGACATACGCAAACGCCATCGACAGCGAGGGGCAGTCGCTCGACCTCCCCGCCCTCACCTGCTCCGCGCAGGACGGCACGCTGACGCTCACGGATTCAGACGGCAGCACGCAAAGCGGCACCTACACCCTCACCCAGCACGATGCGAACGACGTCCTCTATGATCTTACACTGGACAGCGAAACCGGCACGGCGCTTGTCGGCGTCACGGAATACACTGACGCCGCGGGCGGGAAAAGCAGCGAGTATACGCTGATCTTATCGCTGCCGGAGCAGACGGTTTATTTCCATGCAGGCATGGAGAGGTGAGGCCGCGCAATGCGCGGCGGGGGATTCCCTGCAAGCAGGGAGCGAGTCAAAGGGGCCATTCTCTTTCGCAAAAGAGAATGGCCCCTTTGAAACCCCAAGAGAAAGGCTTTGATTGGCAATCTGGAACTCGAACAACTTTCATGCCTCCGGAGTGAAAGTGCCTGCGTGGCGGCATTGCTAACGCTCGCCGCCATTGGTTTTACTATACGATTTGCCTCTGCTTCTATTATCCGCTGCCGCTTTGCTGATCTTGTAGGAGTGCTGACTAATTTCCGTTTACCGCCAGTCTCATCAATGCGGCGAGCGTAGCAATGCCGCATTCGGCAGGCAGTCCGCCGCCGAGGTAACGTCACTCGCGCCTCACGATAGTAAGACGCGGTTGCAACATGCAACGAAACGCAGGGGTTCATGGCGAAGCCATGTACACCGCAGTGCAATCCGCAGGCTGAGCAGTTCTTCAAGTGCCTGACTGACAATGTGCGGGGTCAAGGGGCAAGGCCCCTTGCGTTCTCTTGGGGGATCTAAAGGGGGCCATTCTCTCACGTGAGAGAATGGTCCCCTTTGCCGCACCCTGCGCCGCGCAGGGAATCCCATTGCTGCCTTCAGGCAGCAAAAGCCTGTAAAGCGCTATTGCTTTAATAATCTATTGATCTCACGCTCTGCGAGCGCAGTGACACCCTCAAAATCCACGCAGGGATGATATGCGGATTCCAGCGCGTCGTGCGCCTTCTTGGCGGCCGACAGCGCGCTCACTGCCTCGTCTAAGAGCGACGTCTCCACGCGGCGGGTAAAGCGCAGCTTCGCCTTCTGCGCGCGCGTGAGCTTCTCCTCCGCCATCGCGTCGAGACGCAGGCGGCGGTAGGGCTTCCCGTCGTACGGGTTGCGCGCGTTCGTTGTGATAAACGCCAGCCCTTTTTCCGGGATCAGCACATGCTGGAGCTCCTGCGGCCGGTCGGGATTCGGGCAGGCGATGATGTCGAAATGCTTCGCCTGTGCCGCCTGCACGACGGTCTCAAGCATTTCGTTTCCCAGCCCCGCACTGTCGATGATGGCATAGATGCGCGGGCAGAGGGCTTCGACGGTGTCGAACCGACAAATCTCGCCCCGATGCGTCACACCGCTCAAAAACGCGCGGTCGACGCGCCCGCTGCCGCCTCCCTCACCGCGCAGCTCGCGTGCGAGGATGCCGTCGGTGCGGCGGCGGAGCTTCGAAAAATCCATCTGCGCGTGCATCGCCACGCGGCGTTCGCTCTCCACTTCACCCATCGCGTGCAGGATGCGATAGGCACTGCGGTAGTGCGCGCGATACTCGTCGCTCAGCGCGATGATCTCCGTGCGGCGTGCCTTGGCCGCCTCCACGTCGTAAAAGCGCGTCAAATCGACATATCGTTCGCTCGCGACCGCGTAGGTCGGCTCGAGCACATGCGGGCTGGTACCGTCCACGATAGCAGCGTTTCGGTCCAGAAAGATCGCGCCGTCGAGTGAATCGGGGTCGCCCGAGCAGTTGATGTACACGACGCGCTCGCCCGCGCGCTCCATCGCCGCGCCCACGCGGCGCATGAAGGTCGACTTGCCGCAGCCCGGGCCGCCTTTCAGAATCATCAGATCGTCGAGCCGACCGCCCAAAAGCTGGTCATAGAGCGAGAAAAAGCCCTCTTCGCTGTTTGCGCCGAGGAAAAAATACACCGGTTTCATAAGATCCCTCCCAAAATTGGTGCTTTCTCCATAGCGTATGCGTGCGTGGCTGTCCCCGCTTCCCGCCCTTCCCAAATTTTGTTTGTAAGGCAGCAACGTTCCGTCATTCAGGAATGAAAAAAGCTCCGTTTGGGATTCCCAAACAGAGCCTTTTTATGTACTTTCTTACGCCGTGAAGATCTTGTCCTCCGCTCTGCGCGTGTAGTCGCGTTCGAGCATCGCGCGGTGCGAGAGGAACGCGGGATCGTCGAAATACTTCGCACCCACCGGGCAATTGCGCACGCAGGAGTGGCACTTGATGCAAATGCCCGCAACCTCCGTCACATCATCGGGATTGATCGAGCCCATCGGGCAGAGTGAGGCGCACACACTGCAGTGGATACACTTGTCGAGGTCGGTCTTGGGCTTCGCCTTCAGAAACACCTTCGGTTCGCCATCGAGGCCCAGCGGGCGGTAATACGGCGCGTCGGCGTCACCGTCGACCGTGACGGGCGCGGGATACTCGGTCATCCGCACGATGCGGCCCACGACCGCAGAGCCAAGCTTTGCAAGCTCCGCCATGTCGTCGGAATCGGGTCTGCCGTTGGCAAGCGCGTCGGTAAAAGCGTGACGGCAGGCAAACGCGCCCGCGCCGATGGTATGGAAGCCGTCCCCTTCGAGGCAGGCGCAGAGCTCGGCAAGGGAATTATCAAAGCTGCGGTTGCCGAACGTCACGACCGGCACAGCCAGCGCGCCGTTTCCGTGAAAGCCGGACTTCACAAATTCGAGCAGCTTATTCGGCAGCTTGCCCGCGTAGGTTGGCATACCAAATACGACAAGGTCGCCCACGGCAAACTCATAGCTTTCCTCGCGCGCGGCGGGCAGCGTGAAATCGCGCACCTCGAGCGGCACGTCGAAGCTGACGGCAAGGGCATTTGCAAGCGTGGTGGTCACCTTTCTGGTGTTGCCGGTGGCGCTGAAATAGACTGCGTAAACCTGAGAAATGTTCATGGGAATCGGCCTTCTTTCTTTATTGTTCGGGGCGCTGCCCGGCCTTACAGGGAAAAATCCTCGGAAGTATACTGATCGCGCAGCGTGGCGGGTCTCGGCGGCACACGTTTGAGCGGATCATAGCAAAAGTGACGGCAGTGGTCGGCAGAGTCGACCACGCCGCGGCGGGAGCAGATGACCTGCCCTTCGTTGATGACAGATCCGCTCTTGCAGTAGGCGCAGTGCTTTTCAATGTCCTTGCGGAACAGATGGAACATGGTCTCCCTCCCCTTTCTTTTACAGGCTGCGGACGACGAGCTTGCCGTCCTCCATCGACGCATGGATCTGCGTGACGGGGTGCTCGTAGGAGTCGATGATCTGCGCGGCCATGACGTCTTCGAGCTCTTTCTGAATGGTGCGGCGCAGATTGCGCGCGCCGTAGGTTGCGGAGTAGGACTTCTTGACGAGGTAATCCTCAACATCCTCGTCCCACGTAAAGTGCAGGCCCTTGTCCTCAAGGCTCTTTTGCAGCTCATCGAGCATGATGCGGGCGATGCCGGCGAAGTTCTTCTCGTCAAGGCGGTTGAAGCAGATGACCTCGTCCACACGGTTCAGGAATTCGGGGCGCAGGAACTCGCCGAGCGCCTTCATCGCGCGGTCGCGGTTCTGCTCGTTCACCGTGTGGCCGAAGCCGACAGTGCCCTCCTTGCGCTCGCTGCCCGCGTTGGATGTCATCACGATGACGGTATTTTCAAAATTGACCTTGCGGCCGTGGGAGTCGGTGATCTCGCCGTCGTCAAGAATTTGCAGCAGAACGTTCATCACGTCGGGGTGCGCCTTTTCGATCTCGTCGAAGAGGATGACGGCGTAGGGCTTGCGGCGGATCTTCTCGGTGAGCTGACCGGCCTCGTCATAGCCGACGTAGCCCGGGGGCGAGCCGACGATGCGGGAGACCGAGTGCTTTTCCATAAACTCGGACATATCGAGGCGGATGAGCGCGTCGGGCGAGTTGAAGAGGTCCTGCGCCAGCTGCTTGACAAGCTCGGTCTTGCCGACGCCCGTGGGGCCGACAAAGATGAAGCTCACCGGCTTGTGCTTGGGCGAAATGCCCACACGGTTGCGGCGGATGGCCGCAGCGACAGCCTCGACAGCCTCGTCCTGACCGACGATGTGCTCTTTTAAGCGCTTGTCAAGCTCGCTCAGACGGCGGAACTCGTCTTCACGGATGCGCGAGGCGGGAATCTTCGTCCAGAGCTCGATCACGCGGGCGAGGTTGTCCATCGTGAGCTGCGGGTCGCCCTGTGCGCAGAGCGCATCGAGCTCGGTCTGCGCCTTGATGGTAAGGCTCTTGAGCTCGGCCAGACGCTCAAAGTCGGGTTCTTCTGCGCCCTGCAAAAGCTCGCGCTCCTTGTCGTAATCCTCGATCTCGCGGCGCAGCTCCATGCGGCGGTTGATGTTCTTGTCGTGCAGGTTGAGGTCCGAGCACGCCTCGTCGATGAGGTCGATGGCCTTGTCGGGCAGGAAGCGGTCGGTGATGTAGCGCTCGGACAGCAGCACCGCCTGACGCAGAATGCCCTCGGGAATTTTGACGCCGTGGAACTGCTCGTAGTAGTGGGCGATGCCCTTCAAAATCTTGAGCGTGTCCTCCATGTTCGGCTCGTTGACCGTGACCGGCTGGAAGCGGCGCTCGAGCGCGGTGTCCTTTTCAATGTGCTTGCGATACTCGGTGAACGTCGTCGCGCCGATGACCTGAATTTCGCCTCGGGAGAGCGCAGGCTTCAAGATGTTGGCGGCGTTCATGCTGCCCTCGGCGTCGCCCGCACCGACGATGTTATGCACTTCGTCGATGACAAGGATGACGTTGCCCAACTTGCGGATCTCCTCGATGAGGCCCTTCATGCGGCTCTCGAACTGGCCGCGGAACTGCGTACCCGCGACGAGCGCGGTGAGGTCAAGAAGATAAACCTCCTTGCTTCTGAGCTTGAAGGGCACGTCGCCCGCGACGATGCGCTGGGCGAGGCCCTCGGCAATGGCCGTCTTGCCGACGCCCGGCTCACCGATCAGGCAGGGGTTGTTCTTCTGGCGGCGGTTCAAAATCTGGATGACGCGCTCGATCTCCTCCTCGCGGCCGACGACTGCGTCGAGCTTGCCGTCGCGTGCGCGCTGGGAGAGATTGATGCAGTAGGAGTCGAGGAATTTGTGCTTGCTCCCCTTTTCGACCTTCTTGTTGCTGCGCGGGCTCTGCGTCTGCTCGGCCTCGTTGCCATTTTGTGCGTCGTTCGCAGCAGGATTTCCGCCGAAAAAGCGGCTCAGGAACGGGAATGTGGCGGTCTTGCCGTCCTCGTCCTCGTTATCGGCGTCCGGATCGTCGGCGTCGGTCAGACCTTCGAGGTTTTCCGCGCCGCCGAAGGCACCCATCATTTCATTGGAGATATTGTCAAGGTCCTCATCCGTGATGCCCATGCGGCGCATCATCTCGTCCACCTGCGGCAGTCCGAGATTTTTCGCGCACTTGAGGCAAAGTCCTTCGTTGACGTTCTGCCCGTTTTCCTGACGGGTGATGAACACAACGGCGATATTCTTTTTACATCTGGAACAAAGTTGCGGCTGCATAGTATTTCCTCCTTGGGGTAAAGATCAGGGTAACAGCGCGGCGACAAGCCCGCGCGGAGTATGGCTCATAAAAAACGATAACAGATACGTGCCCTCGTAGTCGGCAAAGGCCTTGACGCCGAGCTTCGGTGCGACATCGCAGACGAGAAACAGCAAAAGTGCGCCCTCGATCAGGCCCAGCGCGCCGCCGCCGATGGTGTTGAGCGCGTTCAGCACTGGCAAGTCTAATACCTTGTCAATGCCGCCTGTCACTAAGCGGAGCAGCAGCGTGAGCACCAAAAAGCACAGCACGAACACGAGCGTCCTCACCACGCTGCCGAGCAGCGTCCTTACGGCGGCAAGCGCTGCGTCGCGCGCGGCATTTCGAAGCGACTGACGCACCGCGCCGTCGAAATCGAAGCGCAGCAGCTTTTTGAGAAGGCCTGTCACCGCGAGCGGCGAATCGTCCTGCCGAACGTTTTCCGCGTCCTGCGCGGCGTCGCCGTTTGGCGTTTCACCCGAGGCGTCGCTCTCCGCCGGGGTCTCCCCCTCGATCTGCGGGACATCCCCCTGCGGTGTCTGCGATTCGGTATCAAACCACTCCTCCACGCTCTTTTCAAGGCGCGGCATCAGCATGTCGGTCACGGGCTCGGTCAAAGCGTCGGTCAGAAGCGACGCGCCGATCAGCGCGAGCACGATCGCCGCCAGCGCCATAAAGCTGCGGAACAGCCCCCGCTTGGCGCCGAACACGACGCTTAAAATGAGCACGAGCGCGAAGACTGCATCGATCATAAGACCATTATTCACGTTTCCCGCGCTCCTTTCAAGTCATAAATTGTAACATTTTTAGCGTTTTACAGAAATTACGGAATATAAAGCCAGGCGGACGACGAGCCGATCAGCACCGCCGTACCATCCTCGCGCATGATGACAGAGCGCGCGTACTCCGTGCCGTCCAGCCGCGCGTATTCCTGCAGCTGCGGCGTGTAGAGCACCAGACTGTCGCTGTACAGCACGGCGATATACTTCCCCGCCGCGGACATGGACAGGACCTCCTGGCTGCTGTCAAGACTTGCCATCTCTGTACCGTCGGACGAGACGGTCACGAGCTTCATGGTGCTGCCCGAGCGGTAGCGGCTCAGCAGCAGCGCCGCGTAGTTGTCGCCGCCCATGCTCGAACCGCGCAGATACGGGTATTCGTAGCGATAGCTGCCGGAAAGCGTACCGTCCGATGAAAAGAGCGTCAAGCTCTCGTCCGTCAGGCACGAGAGCGTACCGGCCACGCTGTCGAGCGATAGCAGGAGCGAGCCCGTGAGTGTGTTGACCGAGTCCGCCTTATCGCTGCCGAGGGAATAGATGCTCACCGTGTCGGCGAATATGCCGTCCGACTCGCCGAGCGTCACCGCCGCCATGCGCTTGCAGTCGCGCATGACGACCGCGTCGATGACATAGTGCTCCGAGGAGTTGAAGGCAAACGTCTTCTCGCCCGAAGCGTCGTACACCGTAACAGCGGACTTGTAGCCGCTCTTTTCGGCGTTGAGCGCCAGATAGTCCGAGGAATTGACGCTGACCGACAGGATATTGCCGCTGCACTCGCCGCTCATATCGCGCACAAGGCCGCTTGCAGAGTAAATAAGAAGCGTCTGCCCGCCGATATCATAGACCGCGGCGGTCTGGCCGCCGACAGCGATGGCGGGATTCGTGAGCTTCACACTCATGCTGTCCACCACGCTGCCGCTGCTGCTGTAGATCGACACGCCCGTCGTCGAAGCGACGATCAGATGGTCGCCGAGCAGCGCAAAGGTGTTGCTGCGGTCGTTGCTGAACGAGTACATCTCCACCTTGCCCTGCTCATCCTGCGTGACCTTATTGTAGGAGAAAAGGCGGCGCACACTGTCAAGGCTGCTCAGGTCCTTCCACGCCGCGGCGACGACCACGGCCAGCACGACCACAAGCGCCAGAATCACCATCAGCGCCCGCTTGAGCCCGCCGCCGGAGCGGCGCGGGGCCGCCTGCGAGCGCCTCAGCTCCTCGCGTGTTCCCTTTTCCTCTTTGAGATCATTCATTGAGCCGTTCATCCTCATACCAAAGTCTCGTCATGTACAGTCCGCCCGGCGGCACCGTGGGGCCGGCGAGCGAGCGGTCGCCGGAGGCCAGGATCTCGGGGATGTCCTCTGGCGTGAGCTTTCCCTCGGCGGCGTAGAGCACCGTGCCGGTGATCGCCCGTACCATGTTATACAGGAACCCGTCCGCGCAGACCTTGAGCTCCAAAAGATCACCCGAGCGCGACACGCGGCAGTAGTGCACGGTGCGCACGGTGGTCTTCGTCTCCGTGCCGACAGAGCGGACGGCGCGGAAATCGTGCGTGCCCTCAAAGGCGCGCGCCGCGCGGTCCATCACCTCTTCGTCGAGGTGCTTGGGGTAAAAGTACGCCCGATTGACATAGAACGGGTTTTTGATGCGGGAATTATAGATGCGATAGGTGTATTCCTTTTTTTGACACGAGAGGATCGCGTTGAAATCATCCGCCACCTCAAGCGCTTCGCGCACGACGATATCCTCCGGCGTGTGCGTATTGATGGCAAACGGCAGGCGCTCGACCGGAATGCGCGACTCTGTGTGGAAATTGGCGATATATCGCTCGGCGTGCACGCCCGCGTCCGTGCGGCCGCAGCCGACGAGCGTGACGTTCCCGCCGCAGACCTTTGAGAGGCCCTTTTCCATCGTCTCGCAGACGCTTGAGACCGTCTTCTGCACCTGCCAGCCGTGATAGGCCGTGCCGTTATACATGAGCTTGAGGGCGATGTTTCGCATAAAAGCGTCCTTTCTTCTTATCGCAGCGCGATGACCGCGGCCACGAGCACGGCATAATAGCCGAGCACCAGATAGTCGCGCGTCTGGTAGTGCAGCACATTGAGCTTCGTGCGGCCTTCGTCGCCGTGGTAGCAGCGGCATTCCATGGCCGTTGCCAGCTCGTCGGCGCGGCGGAACGCGCTGACAAACAGCGGCACGAGCAGCGGCACGAGTGCCTTGGCGCGCTGCATAAGGCTTCCAGTCTCAAAGTCGGCGCCGCGCGCCTTCTGCGCGGACATGATCTTATCCGTCTCTTCGATGAGCGTCGGGATGAAGCGAAGCGCGATCGACATCATCATCGCGAGCTCGTGCACAGGGACCTTGATCTTCTTGAGCGGGCCCAGCAGGCTCTCCAAGCCGTCCGTCAGGCGGATGGGAGAGGTCGTATACGTGAGCAGGAACGTTCCCATGATGAGCAGCGTGATGCGCAGCATCATCGTGATAGCGGCGCGCACGCCCTCGATCGTAATGCGGAAGATCCAAAAATGGCACAGCTCCGTGCCGGGCGTGTAAAAGAGGTTCAAAAGCGCCGTGAACGCGATGATGAACAGTACCGGCTTTAATCCCTTGAAAAGCGCCTTCGCGCCCACGCGCGAGATGCGCACGGCGACAATCAGCGTCAGAATGAGAAGGCCGTAGGCAATGTAGCTCTTCGCCGTGAAGAGCGCCACGACGTAGAGCACCGTGACGAGGAGCTTTGTGCGCGGGTCGAGCTTATGGGCGAGCGTGTCGCCCGGGAAAAACTGGCCGAGCGTGATATCCTTCAGCATTTTTTGCCGCCCCCTCTCTTGAGCGCGACAAGCTCTTTGCTGAGCTCATCGACGGTGTAAACAGCGGGGTTGATGGCAATGCCCTTATCGCGCAGCGCCATCGCGACGCGCGTGACCTGCGGCACGTCAAGGCCCGCGGTCATCAGCTCGTCACCGCGGGCGAAGACCTCGCGCGGCGTGCCGCTCATGAGCACGTGGCTGTCCGACAGGACGACGATGCGGTCGACGTTTTTCGCGATCTCCTCCATGCTGTGGCTCACGAGCACGACGGTCGTGCCGCGCGCGCGGTGGAATTCGCGGATGTTTGAAAGCAGCTCTTCCCTTCCCTGCGGGTCAAGGCCCGCGCTCGGCTCGTCGAGCACGAGCACCTCGGGCTCCATCGCAATGACGCCCGCGATGGCAACGCGGCGCTTCTGTCCGCCGGAGAGGGCAAACGGCGATTTTTCCAGCAGATCGTCGGTAAGCCCCGCAAAGTGCGCGGATTCGCGCACGCGGCGGTCGATCTCGTCTTTGGATAGGCCCATGTTCGTCGGGCCGAACGCGATATCGCGGTAAACAGTCTCTTCAAAAAGCTGGTATTCCGGATACTGGAACACGAGGCCCACGCGGAATCTTACGTCCCGAATTTTCTTCGGGTCCGCCCAGATGTCCTCTCCACCGAGAAGTATCCGGCCGGAGGTCGGCTTGAGCAAGCCGTTCAAGTGCTGGATCAGCGTCGACTTGCCGCTGCCCGTGTGGCCGATGATGCCCAAAAATTCGCCGCGATAGATCGCGAGCGACATATCCTGTACCGCACTGCGGCAGAACGGCGTGCCCTCCCCGTAGGTGTGCGTCAGGTTTTCTACACGAATGATCTCTTCCAAGGTTACAGTCCTCTTAGGTAAAATTTTTCGCAATGGCGTCTGCGCATTCCTCTACGGTGATGGCGTCCACGGGAACGTCCATGCCCGCCTCGCGCAGGGAAAAGAGCAGCGAGACCGTGTCCGGCACGGCAAGGCCGATGTCCTCCAGCTCTTTTTTGCGGGTGAAAACCTCGCGCGGCTTGCCGTCCATGACGACAAGGCCATCGTTCATCACGATGACGCGGTCAGCGTGCTCGGCTTCGTTCATGTGGTGGGTGATGAGAACGACCGTGATGCCCTGCTCGCGGTTGAGCTTTTCGACGGCCGCGAGCACCTCGCGCCGGCCGATGGGGTCGAGCATGGCGGTCGCCTCGTCGAGCACGATGCACTCGGGCTTCATCGCCAGCACGCCCGCGATGGCAATGCGCTGCTTCTGTCCGCCGGAGAGCAAATGCGGCGCGTGCTTGACAAACTGCGTCATGCCGACGGCCTCGAGCGCGTCGTCCACGCGCTTTCGGATCTCGTCGCTCGGCACGCCCAAATTCTCCGGTGCGAACGCGACATCCTCTTCGACGACATTCGCCACGATCTGGTTGTCAGGGTTCTGGAACACCATGCCCACGCGCCTGCGAATTTCGAGCAGGAGCGACTCGTCCATCGTGTCCATGCCCTCGACATAGACCTTGCCGCCGCTTGGCAGCAAGACTGCGTTGAAGGTCTTGGCAAGCGTCGATTTGCCGCTGCCGTTGTGGCCGAGGATCACGACAAAGCTGCCGCGCTCGATGGTCACATCCACCCCGCGCAGCGCGCGGGTGTTCACCTGGTCTTCCGTGCCCGGATAGGTGAAGGCCAGGTCTTGGGTCTTGATCATTTCCATAAAAGTTGCGTTCCTTAATCGTTGTCCCGAAAGAGCTTTCGGGGATTCATCGCCGCAAAGCGGCGGATTCCTTTATTCCGAGAACCAGCGGCCCGTCGCGCCGCAGGGCAGCGCGAGCCCCGTCTCCGTCACGGGCAGGCCCAGCTCGTCCCACGTGACCTTGCCGCCGTACTTTTCCGCAACGAGCAGGTGCAGCATGTAGCCGAGCACCGAGGGAGCGAGCCCCGTCGTATACGAGTTGATGATGACAAAAAGCGGCTTGTCCGATAAGACCTGCGCGCAGAGCTTCACGAACGGGAAAAGATTGTCCTCCAACTTCCAGACCTCTCCCCCGGGGCCGCGGCCGTAGCTCGGCGGGTCCATGATGATGGCGTCATATACCTTGCCGCGGCGGATCTCACGCTCGACAAATTTCGCGCAGTCGTCGATGATCCAGCGCACCGGTGCATCGGAAAGGGCGCTGACACGCGCGTTCTCGCGCGCCCAGTTGACCATGCCCTTTGCCGCATCCACGTGGCAGACCTGAGCGCCTGCCGCCGCGCACGCGACCGTCGCGCCGCCGGTGTAGGCGAAGAGGTTCAGCACGCGGATGGGCCGGCCCGCGTTTTTGATCTTCTCGCGCGCAAAATCCCAGTTGACGGCCTGCTCGGGGAACAGGCCCGTGTGCTTAAAATTCATGGGCTTGACCTGGAATTTGAGATCCTTGTAATTTACCGTCCAGCTCTCGGGCAGCTTTTCCTTGTCCCAATGTCCGCCGCCCGAGGACGAGCGGTAATAGCGGCCCTGCGCGTTGCGCCAGCCGCGGTTCGTGCGCGGCGTCTCCCAGATCGCCTGAGGGTCAGGCCGCACCAGAATTTGCTTTCCCCAGCGTTCGAGCTTTTCTCCGCCGCCGCAGTCCAGCAGCTCATAATCTTCCCAACCGTCCGCGATCCACATACATTTTCTCCTTTGCCGCATGGGCATACTTGTTCATAATAATCAATGTATTATACTACGCATTTGATTGAATAGTCAATGTATAAATCGTGAACGATCCTGCGCCATTCGCTTAATTTTCTTTTCCCGTGGACTTTGCCGCGCGCTTGTGGTATGCTGGCAGAAACGACACAAGGAAAGCTGGTCTTTTTTGATGGATAAACTGCTGCTGCACTCCTGCTGCGCCCCCTGCTCGGTCTACTGCGTGGACACGCTGCGCGCCGACGGGATCGAGCCCACGTCACTCTGGTTCAACCCGAACATTCACCCCTGGACGGAGTATGACGCGCGCCGCCGCACACTGCTCGAATACGGGGAAAAAGAGCATGTAGAAGTGCATATTTTAGAGGATTACGGCCTGCGCGACTTTGTCCGCGCCGTGAGTGCGGATATCGACCACCGCTGCGCGCACTGCTACACCATCCGCCTCGGCACGGCGGCCAAATACGCCGCCGACCACGGCTACGACGCGTTCACATCGTCCCTGCTCATCTCTCCGTATCAGAACCACGAGCTCTTAAAGGCCGTGGGCGAGACGATGGGCAAGAAGTACGGCGTCGAATTCTACTACCGTGACTTCCGCCCCGGTTTTCGCGAGGGGCAGGCCAAGGCGCGCGAGATGGGCCTCTACATGCAGAAATACTGCGGCTGCATCTTCTCTGAAGAGGATCGCTATTCGACCAAGATCGAAAAGGCGAAAAAGCGCTACGCCGAAGAATAAGCAGCTTGCAAAAGGCAAGACCCGTTGGATGCTCCAACGGGTCTTTTTTCATTCTTTCGCGGCGATCAGCGCGTCGTGCACGAGCTGCAAGGCGCGCTCTGCGTCGTCGCGCAGGACGTAAAAGCTCATGAACCGCTCCCCCGCCGCAACGGCGAAGACGGTGATCTCCGCCCGTTCGAGCGCCGTGACGGCTATCTTCTCTTTCTCGATGCTCGGCAGCGCGCCGCCGACCGCCGTGATGGCCGCAAGGCGGCTCCGGTCACTCTTTTTCTGCGTCACGCCGACGATGCTTATATCTTCGTCCGTTTCACAAACGACGCTGCCATTGCCCCCTTCCCTGCACGACCGTACGGTGATGGGAACGCCGCCCGCCTGCGCAAGCGCCACGCTGCGGTCGTGAAGCACCTGTGCGCCTTTCTGTGCGAGCAGCAGCATGTCGTCATACGAGATCACCTCGCGCCGCACAGCGTTTTGGCAGATGCGCGGGTCAGATGAAAAAATGCCGTCCACATCGGTATAAATGATGAGCTCATCGGCCTTCAGCGCCGCGGCGAGCGCCACTGCACTCGTGTCCGAGCCGCCGCGTCCGAGCGTCGTGATGTCGCCCCGCTCGTCGACGCCCTGAAAGCCCGCCGCGACCACAACGCGGCCCTCGGCCAGCTCCTTCCGGATACGCGCGGTGTCGATCAGTTCGATCTCCGCGTTCCCATGTGTACCGTCCGTTTCGATGGGAATCTGCCATGCGCAGAGGGATACCGCCTCCACGCCGATGGACCGCAGCGTCATCGCGCCGAGCGCGGCGCTCATCTGCTCGCCCGCGGAGAGCAGCATATCGAGCTCGCGCGGCGAAGGCTGCTCGCTGATCTCCTTTGCCTTTTGCAGCAGGCCGTCCGTCGTGTCGCCCTGCGCGGAGAGGACGACAACCACGTCGTTGCCTTCGTCGACCCGCACTTTGACGATGCGCGCCATGCGCAGAAGATGCGCATAGTCGCGCACGGAGCTGCCGCCGAATTTCTGTACAATCAGGCTCATAAGAACCACTTCCAACAAAAAATGGATTGACAGCGCTCATCTCAGCCGCTGCCAATCCATCGTATGAACTTGTACAAGCCCGCGTGACTCAGGCCGCAAGGATATCGAAGCGCACCACGCCCTCAAGCGCAAGCGCCCGCGCCATCATCTCCTCGATCGACTCCTGCATCTCGGACGTCTCGGCCGAGATCGTCACCGCGGCACAGCCGTTGGTGGGAATGCTCTGGTTGATGGTCAGAATATTTGCGCCCGAACCGGCAAAAATAGAAAGGACGTCGGACAATACGCCGGGGTTGTTCTTGAGCATCGTGTAGAACGTGATGATGCGGCCGGTCTTCATATCGTTGAAGGGGCGCACCGCATCGCGGTACTTATAAAATGCGCTGCGGCTGATGCCGACGGCGCGGGCGGCGTCGCCCGCGGTGCGCACCTCGCCGGACTGGAGCATGCGCTTCGCCTCCGCCACCTTGATAAAAATTTCCGGAAGGGCCTCTGCCGAGACCAAATAAAATTTCGTTGCAGGCGCCATAATGTTTCTCCTCCGCGGTCATCTGTCTTTATATGGCAGGATTTTAGCATATCCTAACGCATATTGCAACACTTTTTTCGATGGGAGGTCTGCAAAATTTGACTGAAAAACGGCTGAGACGCTTCCTCACTTTATCGCTCGCGCTTTTCATGGGCGTATCGCTCTTTTATGTCTGCTTTCGCTATGTGCTGCCGTGGTGTTTGCCGTTTCTGCTCGCGCTGCTCGTCGCGGCGCTGCTGGAACCGGTCGTTTTGTATCTGCGGCGGAAATTTCACTTTCAACGTGGCTTTTCCGCGCTGATCCTGACGCTGACGCTGCTGTTTCTGCTCGGCGGGCTGCTGTCGCTCCTGTGGTCTACGCTGCTTTCTCAGACGAACGCGCTGCTCGCTGCCGCGCCCGCGTTTTTCGACGCGATCCCCGCCGCAGCGGACGATCTGCTCTCCCGATTGGAGCAGTTCAGCGCGTCGAGTCCCGAATGGCTCAGCGGCTATCTGCACGAGCAGCTTTTCAGGGCCGTCACGGACGCGGACAGCCTGCTGCGCTCGCTGTCTTCGCGCGCGATGGCGTGGCTCGGCTCTGCCGCCGCGGCGCTGCCGGGCGGCGTGCTCGCCATCGCGACGGGCGTGCTTGCGATCTTCTTCACCTCCGCGTCGTACCCCGAGCTCTGCGCGGCACTCGAACACGCCGTGCCGGAAGAAGCGATGGCAAAGCTGCGGCTCTTTCGCGGCGGCGTAATGCGCTCGCTTGCGCGGTGGCTGCGCGCGCAGGCAACGCTGTCGCTCATCACGTTTTCAGAGCTTCTTATCGGCTTTCTCCTCATGCGCCAGAGCTATTCCCTGCTGCTCGCCTTTCTCATCACACTGCTCGACGCGCTGCCGGTCTTCGGCACGGGCACGGCGCTCGTGCCGTGGGCGGTCTTCACGCTGCTGTTCGGCTTCCCGCCCAAGGCCATCGTGCTCCTCGCGCTCTACCTCTGCACGCTCATCACGCGCAACACGCTCGAGCCCAAGCTTCTCTCCGCGCAGGCGGGGCTGCCGCCGGTCGCGTCGCTTTTTGCGATGTACCTCGGCTACTGCACGTTCGGCGTAGCAGGGATGGTGCTCTTCCCCTTCCTCCTGCTGCTGTTCGCGCAGATTCGAAACGCAAAAGCGGAAGCTGCCGCATAAAAAAGAGAACGGTGAAAACCGTTCTCTTTTTTATTGCTTTTTACCTGCCTGTGCCGCCGTTGTTCAGCAGCCAGTTGAGGAACTGGCCGTTGTCTCCGACATCGCCGGATGCGCTGTCTCCCGCCGTACCGGTGTTGTCAGACGGCGTCTGTGTGCCGCTGTCGCCGCCAGTGGTGGCATCACCGTCCGGCGTCGTGCCGCTGCCGTCATCCGGTGCATCCGGGTCCGGCGTGGGCTCCAGCGGCGTTGTGTGCGTCGTGCACATGCCGCTGTACATCAGATCGCTGTATAGCTGCACTGTGCCGCTGTTCGTGCGCACCGGTTCGCCTGCAGGGATCGACGAAATGAGCCCTTCTTCGAGCTGTGCCTGATACGTTGCCTGAAGCGCGGCGCTCAGCGGCGTCGTGAGAAGCTCGCGCTTGTAGCCCCAACCGCTGCTGACGTTCGGCTGGCTCAGATCGAGCACATAGGCCGTCGTAACATTCGGGCAGTAGTCGGAGGCGAGCATGCCGGAATCGGCGCAGACGGTTACGCTGATGTGTCCGTCGCAGCTCAGCGAGGGCGCATAGTCCTTTGCGACCTTGACAGTCTGCGAGGGACAGCCGGCCGAGGCCAGAAGTCCCGTCTGCGTGCAGACGGTCACGCTGACCATGTCGGCGCTGCTGACTTCAAAGTCCTTGTTCGGAAGGCCTGCGTGGACCTTGCTCATAAACGTCTTCCACAGCGTGGCCGCGGGGTTGCCGCTCGCCACGATGCGCGTCGGCGTGTCGTAGCCGACCCAGACCGCTGCCGTGTAATACGGCGTGTAACCGACAAAGTAACGGTCGTTGTTGCTGTTGGTCGAACCGGTCTTACCGGCGATGGTCATTCCGGAGAAGTTCGCGCCCGTACCCGTACCGTTGCGCACGACATTTTTCAGGAGCTCGTTCATCGCGTAAGCGGTGCTCTCGTTCATCGCGACGTGGGACTCGGTCTTATTTTCAAGGATGACGTTGCCGTTGTGGTCAAGCACCTCGGTATACGTTCTCGGCGTGGTGTAAACGCCGCCGCGGGCAAATGTTGCGTAGGCCGCGGCCATCTCGCGCGTCGTCACACCCTTGGAAAGGCCGCCGAGCGCGAGCGCGCCCGCCGCGGTCATATCGTCGTTCGTCAGCGTCGTGAAGCTTAAGTTTTCGGTCATAAACGCATACGACGCGGGCAGCGTCAGCTTGATGGCCGTGCGCACCGCCGTGGGGTTGGACGAATTGCGAATGGCGTCTTGCAGCGTCATAATGCTGCGGTAGCCCGAGTAGGCGTTCACCGGCCAAATACTGCCGCCGAGCATTTCAACGGGATAGTCGTCGATGACGCTCGCGGGCGTGATGACGCCGGCATCCAGCGCGGGCGCATAAACGCTCAAGGGCTTGATGGCAGAACCGCACTGACGCACAACGGTCGAATAGTCGAGCAGGAACCGGCCCTCGCGCTCGCCCACGCGGCCCGCAACGGCGACGATGTCGCCCGTCGTGTTGTCGATGATCGTCGCGCCGGACTGGAGCAGCTCGCCCTTGGACGAGGTGTAGTTCAGGTTATTGCGGTCGGCATAGACGCTCTCAACGATGGACTGGATCTCGGGGTCGACCGTGCAGTAGATCGAGTAGCCGCCGGTGTAGAGCAGATCCTTTGCGACCGACTCATCATATCCGAGCTGTTCGTGCATATCGGCGACGATGTCGTTGAACATGCGCTCAACAAAGTAGGAGTCATACTCCGTGCTCGAGGCGGTATCCACCCTGCTTGCAACCCCCGCAGAAGGAACAAAACCCGGGTCCCAGGAGAAGACGAGCGGCTCGACCTTTGCCTGCTCGTACTCTTCGTCGCTGATCTTGCCAAGCTCGTGCATCTTATAAAGAACGGTGAGCTGACGTTCCTTGTTCTGCTCGCGGTACCAGTCGCCGCGCGACGGATCATATTTATAGGGGAACTGCGTGATGCCGACGATGGACGCCGCCTCCGCGATGCTCAGCTCACCAACGGTCTTGCCGAAGTAGCCCTCCGCCGCGGCCTCAATACCGTTGCAGCCGTTGCCGAAGTAGACGAGGTTCAGGTACGTCTCGAGAATTTCGTCTTTCGAGTAGTTCTTCTCGAGGCGCAGCGCACGGAAGATCTCTGTCACCTTGCGCTTGATAGTCACCTCGTTGTCGCCGGTCATGTTCTTCACGACCTGCTGGGTGATCGTCGAGCCGCCGCGCGTCGACGTGCCGGTGAGCTTGCCGAGAATGGCTTTCGCCGTGCTCTTCCAGTCCACACCGTGGTGGCTTTCAAAGCGCTCGTCCTCAATGGAGATCAGCGCCTCCTGCACATGCTTGGGGATCTCGTCGATACTCACGAGCGTGCGGTTCTCTACGCCGTGGAGCTTCGTCAGCTCCACCCACTCCCCGCTTGTTTTATCCTGATAGTAGACTGTCGAGCTCTGCTTGAGCGTGTAGGCCGAAATATCGACGTCCAGATCGAGCGACGTGTGCACGTAGACCATGAAGATGGCGAAAAACATCAGGCAGGTCGTGAGTCCGATGGCTAAGATGGTGCCGATGACCCGCTTGGCCGTGCCGGATTTTTTCTTTTTGTGCGCCTGATGCGTGGGGTGCTGGGTGTGCTGTCTTTGGGGCGTCTGGTTTTCTGCGCGGTTTTCTTCCATAAAGCGCCTCCTCCTTTGCGATAGAAATATGCGCAAGCGCGCATAGCCGATTTTCAATAGTGATACAGAATACAGTATAGCACGGCTGTCAAGTGGTACGTATCTTGTCTTGCATTTTGCCGCAAGGTGCGGTATAATGCGAACACAAACTTTCAGGAGGTGTTCCCCCATGAACGATGAGTTCGGCCCCAATTTCGTCACGCTGACTGATGACGAGGGCAACGATATAGAGCTGGAATACGTCGACGCGCTCGAGCATAACGGCACGACGTATATGGCCTTCTTCCCCGTGGTCGAAGAGGACAGCGAGGACGAGGAAAACGAAGAGGAATACGGTCTCGTGATCCTCAAAAGCCAGATGGAAAACGGCGAGGAGTTCCTTGTCACCATTGACGACGAAGAGGAAATCGACAAGGTCTACGACCTCTTCATGGAGCAGATCCTTTCCGACGAAGAGTAAAACTTCGATTACGACGGATTTTTTCCGAAAACTGAGATAAACTGAACATGCCCTGCGGGGTGCGTGATAAGTTCTTTTTAAACCCACATTTCGTCATAAGGGACGCCGGTACGCTCCGGTGGTTTGCAGGCCTCCCGGCTGCCGTCTGCGGCTGGACGTTGGAAGCAATAAAGCCGGACAGAGGCGACCCACCTGTCCAGAATGGTGCAGGTTTTGACGGGGCTTACACGGCCGCTGCGGGGCATCTTTTTATCTTTCCACGGATTGCACAAAATTACGTTTTTATTTTCTACGTCAGTTTAGACGAAAAAAACGTGCATTTTGTTCGCGATTCCTGTAAAATATTTTTACAAACTAAATTACCGTTTGGTAGCTGCAACGTAGTGCTTCGCGCACGGGCTGTACGGTCTCCCCTTTCGGGGAGATGATAAGGTCTGTGTGAGGAGCGCTTTTTTCTTTCCCCTTGCGGTGCCGCTTTCGCGGCGGGGAAAAGGCAAAAGAAAAAGGAGGAGCAAACTTATGAAACTTGTCACCAACGGTCGTCTCATCACCCGCGACGCAGACGCGCAGGGCTATTACGAGCACGGCGCCGTCGCCTTCGAAGGCACGAAGATCGTCGAAGTCGGCGAGGAAGCAGCGCTGCGCGCCAAGTATCCCGACGCCGAGATCATCGACGCCAAGGGCGGCGTCATCATGCCCGCGTTCATCAACGCGCACACGCATATCTACTCTGCCCTCGCCCGCGGCCTTTCCATCGTCGGCAACAATCCGACGAACTTCTACGAAGTCCTTGACGGCACGTGGTGGGCCATCGACCGCCACCTGATGATGGACGGCACAAAGGCGTCCGCCACCGCGCTGTATATGGACTCTATCAAGCAGGGCGTGACGACGATCTTCGACCATCACGCCTCTTACGGTGAGATCCCCGGCACGCTCCACACGATTGCCGAGGAGAGCAAGCGCCTGGGCCTTCGCTCCTGCCTGTGCTATGAGGTCTCAGACCGCGACGGCGAGGAGAAGTGCTTACAGGCCATTCAGGAGAACGCTGATTTTATCACCGAATGCGAAAAGAATAAGGACCCGATGCTCGCGGCAATGTTCGGCGGCCACGCGCTGTTCACGATCTCCGATAAGACCTTCGACCGCATGGTCGCGGCCAACAACGGCCGCACGGGCTATCACATCCACGTGTCCGAGGGCATGAACGATGTGTACGACTCCCTCCAGAACTATGGCCGCCGCCCCGTCCAGCGCTTGCAGGATCACGGCATTCTCGGCCCCAAGACCATCCTCGGCCACTGCATCCACGTCAACACCGCCGAAATGGAGATCATCAAAGAGACCGGCACGATGGTCGTGAACAATCCAGAATCCAACATGGGTAACGCCATCGGCATCTGCCCCGTCCTCCAACTCCACAAGCGCGGCATTCTTCTCGGCATGGGCACAGACGCCTACACGAACGATATGCTCGAGTCCCTCAAGGTCGCCCTCTGCTCCCAGCGCAGCCAGAACTGCCTGCCGAACGTCGGCTGGTGCGAGGTCACGGACATGCTCTTCAAGAACAACGCAAAGATCGGCGAGAAATACTTCCCCGACACGCTCGGCGTGCTGAAGCCCGGTGCCGCGGCGGACATCATCGTCATGGACTATAAGCCGTTCACCCCGTTCTCCGACGAGAATATCGACGGCCACATGATCTTCGGCATGACGGGCCGCCAGTGCCAAACCACCATCGCCGCCGGCAAGACCCTCATGCTCGACCGCGAGCTCGTCGGCATCGACGAAGAAGCCGAAAATGCGCATATTTTAGAAGCGGCCAAGAAACTCTGGGGTGAGCTGAATCACAGAACCTATTAAGCAAGCGGGAGGAAAAAACAATGTCTGAAAAAATGTATCCCATTCCGTTCGACTCTCTGATGAACTGGGTGACGAGCGAATACGCGCAGTGCGGCGATGTGTTCGGCGTTCATAAGCACTATCACGCAAGCGGCAAGAGCCTGCCGATCTTCGGCGAGCGCATCGAAACACCGTTTGGCCCCGCCGCCGGCCCCAACAGCCAGCTTGTGCAGAATATCATCGCGGCCTATGCCGCCGGCGCGCGCTTTTTCGAGGTCAAGACCGTGCAGAAAATGGACGGCGCGGAGCTTGCCGCCTGTGTTCCCCGTCCCTGTATCCTCGCCGCTGACGAGGGCTACAACCAGGAGTGGTCGACCGAACTGACCGTACAGCAGGCGCAGGACGAGTACATCAAGGCCTGGTGCGCGCTCAAGGTCATGAGCAAGGTCTACGGCTTCGGCGATCCCGACGGGTTCGTGTTCAATATGTCCGTCGGCTACGACTTGGACGGCATCAAGGGCCGCAAGGTCAACACCTATATCAACAACATGATGGACGCGGGCAAGACCGCGCAGTTCAAGGAATGTAAAAAAGTCCTGACCGAGCTTTTCCCCGAGGAAAAGGACTTCATCGCCTCGATCTCCCCCAATGTTTCCCGCTCCGTTACGCTCTCCACGCTCCACGGCTGCCCGCCGCAGGAGATCGAGCGCATCGCAAGCTATCTTCTCAAGGAAAAGCATCTGCACACCTTCGTCAAGTGCAACCCGACCATTCTCGGCTACAAGACCGCGCGCAGCATCCTCGATTCCATGGGCTATGACTACATCGTCTTCGATGAGCACCACTTCAACGAGGACCTCCAGTGGGAGGACGCCGTGCCGATGTTCGAGCGGCTGCAAAAGCTTGCGGACAAGCAGGGCCTTGAATTCGGCCTCAAGCTCTCCAACACCTTCCCCGTCGACACGACGCGCGGCGAGCTTCCCAACGAGGAAATGTACATGTCCGGCCGCAGCCTCTTCCCACTGACGATTGAGATGTGCAATCGCATCTCCCGCCAGTTTGGCGGCAAGATGCGCATTTCGTTCGCAGGCGGCGCAGACTACTTCAACTGTGACAAGCTCTTTGCCGCCGGCATCTGGCCCATCACCGTCGCCACCACCATCTTGAAGCCCGGCGGCTACAACCGCCTGCACCAGATGGTCGAAAAGGTCGAGGATATGCCCTACCGCGCCTTTTCCGGCAACGACCCCGCCGCGATCTCCGACCTTGCCGCCTCCGCGCTGCACGACTTCCACCACCTCAAGGCAATCAAGCCGCTCCCCTCGCGCAAAAAAGATGAACAGGTGCCGCTGCTCGACTGCTTTACCGCACCCTGCAAGGGCGGCTGCCCCATCGAGCAGGACATTCCCGAATATCTTGAGCTCTGCCGCAAGGGGCTCTACGGCCCGGCACTCCGCCTCATCACCGAGAAGAACGCCCTGCCGTTTATCACCGGCACCATCTGCGCGCACCGCTGCCAGGGCAAGTGCTCGCGCAACTTCTATGAGGAATCCGTCCACATCCGCGAGACGAAGCTGCTCGCCGCGGAAAAGGGCTACAGCGCGCTCATGGCGTCGCTCCGTATGCCTGAGCCGGTCGAGGATAAAAAGGTTGCCATCGTCGGCGGCGGCCCGACCGGTATCGCCGCGGCGTACTTCCTTGGCCGCGAGGGTGTTCCCACCACGCTCTTCGAGCGCGAGCGCAAGCTCGGCGGCGTGCCGCGCTACGTCATCCCCGCCTTCCGCATCAGCGACGAGGCCATCGACAAGGACGTCGCGCTCATGGAGCGCTACGGCGTCGAAGTGAAGCTCGGCAAGCCTGCTCCGTCCGTCGAACAGCTCAAGAAGATGGGCTACACCCACATCCTGATGGCCACCGGCGCGTGGAAGCCCGGCAAGCTCGACATTGAAGGCAACGTGCAGGGCGTCATTGAGTGGATGAAGCGCATGAAAAAGCAGGTCAAGCCCTGCCTGAGCGGCAACATCGTCGTCGTCGGCGCGGGCAACACCGCCATGGACGCCGCGCGCGTTGCAAAGCGCACGGGCGCGCACGCGACCATCCTCTATCGCCGCACGAAGAAATTCATGCCCGCCGACGAGCACGAGTTACAGCTCGCCATCGACGAGGGCGTCGAATTCGTCGAGCTGGCCGCGCCCGTCAAGCAGCGCCGCGGCAAGCTCCTGTGCGACAAGATGATCCTCGGCGAGCCCGACGAGACCGGCCGACGCAGCCCCGTCAAGTCCGGCGAGCAGTTCACCATCCCCTGCGACATGGTCATCTCCGCCGTCGGCGAGCAGGTCGACGCCGATCTCATGGCCGCGAACGGCATCGAGATGGAGCGCAAGGGTCCCGCGTTCGAGACGAACGTCCCCGGCGTGTACTGCGCGGGCGACGCGCACCGCGGCCCCGCCACCGTGGTCGAGGGCATTGCCGATGCCGCACGCTTTGCTGAGATCGTCGTCGGTCACCCGCACATCTACGACATCCCCGCTGAGGCCGATGTGACCGAGTTCGACGCGCAGGCCAAGAAGGGTATCCTCTCGATGGCCAGTAAGTGTGTCTGCGACGGCGAGCGCTGCCTGCAATGCTCCACCGTATGCGAAAACTGCGTCGATTCCTGCCCGAACCGCGCGAACGTGGTCATCAAGATGGCCGACGGCTCGCACGAGATCGTTCACGTCGACAAGATGTGCAACGAATGCGGCAACTGCACGCAGTTCTGCCCCTACGCAAGCGAGCCCTGCCACGACAAATTCACCCTCTTCCAGACGAAGGAGGACATGGACGAGAGCGAAAACTACGGCGTGCTCTTCGAGGACGACGACATGGTCCGCCTGCGCTACGAGGACGGCGTGAAGGAATACGACCTTGCCTCCTGCGACAACGATCTTCCCGTCGAGCTTGAGGCTCTGATCCTCACCGTGCGCGACAAGTACAGCTACCTGTACGCATAACAACAAAATCGCAAAATGAAACGAGGAGCCGGTGCGTCGCACCGGCTCCTCTCCCCTTTGCAACAAAAAGAGCGCTGCCTAAGCAGCGCTCTTTTTGCGTTTATATTTTGCCTTACTTCTCGATCAGGTTCAGCTGATCGATGATCTTGGCGATCTGCGCGCGGGTCAGAGAGGCATCGGGCTCGAAGGTGGTAGCGGTCATACCGTCGATGACCTTCGCGTCGACGAGTGCCATCACGTAACCGTCGGTGCAGTCAGTGAACTTGCTCTCGGTCTTGGACTCGGCAAGCTTGTTGAGCTTGGCAGCGACCTGGCAGAACTCGAGGCGGGAGATGGCCTTCGTGCCGTCGAGGTCCGCAGCAACGAGGCCGAGCTCAGCAGCCTTGGCGATGGCGTTCTTGCTCCAGTCGGCGCCGGTGGCGTCCGCAGCCTTGAGATCGCCGTTGCTGACAAGCAGGAGCTTGAGCGCGGCAGCCCAGGTCAGGGTGTCGTTGGGCGCATAGGTGGTGGCGGAGGTGCCGTTGATGATGCCGTCATTGTAGAGGTCGATGACATACTTGCCGAACCAGGAGGAAACCTTGACATCCTTGAACGGGTTCATCAGAATGCGGCCCTGAGGCGCGGCATACTGCTCGCCGATGACGCCCTTGAGCTCCTTGGTGATGTAATCCATCACTGCCATATCAAGCGTCACACCGGTATCAAACTTGGAGGTCGCCGCCGCAAAAGCGTAGTAGGTGTCGCCGCCCTCGGCGCAGAAGTTGTTGGTAACGACCGCATAGGTGTCATTCGCCTTGAACTCCTTGCCGTTGATGCTGTTGATGGTCACACGGTTGATGGACTTTGGACCGTAGTAGGTGGAAGCGGGATAGGTCTCGGCATTCGCGTCATAGACAGCGCCGGTGGAAATGGTGTAACTGATGCCGCTGACCTGTGGGAAGCCGCCGATGGACTCAGGCACGCAGAACGTGGAGGCTTCGAGTGCCTCGAGCAGTTCATTGCCGGTGACATAAATCACTTCGATGGTGTTGCCGAACGGGAGAACAGTCTTGATATCCTTCTTGGTGACATCGCCGACCTTGATGGCCGCGCGGATACCGCCGCCGTTGGTGATGGCGACCACATGGTCTTCATTCACGGTCAGGCCTTCCTTGTTCTGCATGACCTTCCAGAGCATTGCATCGGTGATGAGATCGCCGTTGTTGGTCTCACCGTCGCGGTTGCCGTTGGGGGCCTTCGCGCCATTGAGCTCCACTTTGCTCTTGGCGAAGACCGCGCCGTACTCCTTGTCGATGCGGTCGATGATCTTCTGCGCGGCAGCGGCAACGGCCGCGTCCTTGGCGGTGTCTTCCTTGATCTCGTAGAGGGAGTTGCTCTCGATCTTCTTGCTGGCGTCATCGATGACGATCACGCCGATATTGGCGAACTTCGTACCGGTGGACTGGATGGGCTCGCCGTTCTTGCCCTTAGTCATCACACTGTGGGAGTGGCCGTCGATGATGAAGTCGATACCTTTGGCCGCATTGTAGAGGTCATAGGAGGTATAGGGCTTGGAAGAATCATCCACACCGAGGTGGGAAAGCGCGATGACGACATCGTCATCCTTGAGCGCTTCAAGCTGCTTTTCGGCGACTGCCTTGAGGTCGGTGTCGAACTTGAGACCCTTGATGAGCGCGGGGTTGGCCTTGGTCTGCGCTTCGGGCGTCTCCATGCCGAAGAAGCCGATCTTCACGCCGGACTTGGTGGTGTAGGTGTAGTTCGCATCGAAGATGGGGGTGCCGTCCTCACCGTAGACATTCGCGCAGAGGATCTTGAAGTCCGCCTTGGTCATGTTCTCCTTGAGCTGTGCGTAACCGTAGTCGAACTCATGATTGCCGAGAGTGACGACGTCGTAGCCCGTGACGTTCATCATTTCGACGGCATCGAGGCCTTTGGTGTCGCTGACATAGACTTCGCCCTGGCTGTAGTCGCCCGCATCAACGAGGATGACCTCGGCGCCCTTGGCCTCATAATCAGCCTTGAGCGCGGTGATGTAGGCATAGCCTTCGATCGCGCCGTGCACATCGTTTGTGTGCAGGATCACGGTCTTGCCCGCCATCTCGGCTTTCGCCTCGCTGTCGGTGTCTGCCGCAAAGCTGGTCACGCTCAGCGAGAGGACCATCGCCATTGCGAGCAGGACGGATAGGAACTTGCGCATAGTGTTTTCCTCCTCAATTTTTTCACTCCGCTTTTTTCTGTCTGCTCTTCGTGACACACAGCTTCTTTTCACATCTCTCAGTTGGTCTGCGCGCCAAAAGTTCGCTTTTTGTACAAATAAAAGCGGAATGTGGTATGATTTTATTGTATCGTATGTCTGCTACTTTCTCAATACGGCATTGTTCCGAATTTGCGCCAAAAATCTTGGTGCTTCTCACATTTTTTCCAAACTCTATGGAAATTGGGTAAAAAGTATGCTATGCTTTTGTCAATTTGGTACGGAATTTTTTCTCTCAGATAAGGAGGCTTCTTCCATGAAAACACTGCTTCGAGGCGGCTATGTCGTCAGCGGCCGCGGCTGCCGCCGCGCCGACGTGCTCATCGACGGGGAAAAGGTCGAAATGCTTGGCCACATCCCGCCCGAGCTCGCCGCGCAGAGCGAGGTCGTCGACGTGACGGGTTGCATGCTCTTCCCCGGTTTTATCGACGCGCACACGCACTTCGATCTCGACGTGTGCAACACCACGACGGCCGACGACTTTGAAAGCGGCAGCAAAAGCGCCATCCGCGGCGGCACGACGACGGTCATCGACTTTGCCTGCCCCAATAAAGGGGAATCCCTTGCCTACGGGCTTGATCTCTGGCATAAAAAGGCCGACGGCAAGTGCTACTGCGACTACGGCTTCCATATGACCATCGACGACTGGAACGAGAGCATCGAGTCTGAGCTCGACGCGATGTTCGACGCCGGTATCACGTCTTTCAAGATGTACCTCACCTACCCCGCCATGATGATCGGCGACGGCGCGGTCTACCGCGCGCTGAAAGCGCTCAAGGTCCGCGGCGGCATCGCGGGCGTCCACTGCGAGAACGCGGGCGTCATCGACGCGCGCATCGCCGAACTCAAGGCGAGCGGCCTGGGCGCGGATGTCGTGTCGCACCCGATCTCCCGCCCCGACTATTTAGAGGCCGAGGCTGTTTCGCGTCTGCTGCGCATCGCGCAGGCGGCCGACGCGCCCGTCATCATCGTCCACACGACGAACCGTGCTTCTCTTGACGAGATCGCCGCGGCGCGCCGCCGCGGACAGACCGTGTATGTCGAGACCTGCCCGCAGTATTTGGCGCTCGACGACGGCGTTTACTACGATCCCGACTTTTCCTCCGCTGCGCGCTATGTCTGCGCGCCGCCGATCCGCTCGCAGGAAGACAGTGAAGCGCTCTGGAAGGCGCTGCGCCGCGGCGAGGTGCAGACCGTCTCGACCGACCACTGCTCGTTCACGCTCGAGCAGAAGGACATGGGCCGCGACGACTTTACGAAGATCCCCGGCGGTCTTCCCGGCGTCGAAACGCGTGGCGAGGTCGTCTACACTGTGGCCATCAATGAAAACAAGCTCTCGCTCGGCGGCGTCTGCCGCGCGCTGAGCGAAAATCCCGCCAAGCTCTACGGTCTCTACCCCCGCAAGGGCGTCATCGCTGCGGGCAGCGATGCCGACATCGTCGTCTACGATCCCGGCGCGAGCCACGTGCTCCACGGCGCGGACATGCTCTCCAAGGCGGGCTACACGCCGTTCGAGGGCTTCCGCACGAACGGCGGCGTGTCGAAGGTCTACCTGCGCGGTCAGCTGCAGGTGGACGGCGGCAAGGTCGTCGGCGGCAAGATGGGCGAATACTTGAAGCGCGGCAAATGCGCACTGTGAGGTAACCAATGGATCTGAGGGAAATTTTATTTGCGCAGTTCCCTGCGTTTTTTCTGCTGAGTCTGCTGTTTTTGATCGCGCACCTGCGCGTGCGTAAGCGCAGCGCCGTCAAGTCGGTGCTGTGGGTGCTGCTGTTCGGCGCGGCGCTGGCCGTGTCGATCCTGTTCTGCTTCCTCGGCATGCAGGCGAAGTACTGGACGGTCAAGACGCTCTTCGAACTCAAGTTCTGGAGCTGGATCGGCCTTGCGATCGTGGTGCTCGTGCTCGTGCTGCGGCTGGTGTTCAAGCTGCAAAATAAGCACGCTCAGCACATGGTCGAAAAGGAGCGCGCCAAGGCGGAAAAGACCCGCGAGGAGGCCGTCAAACAGGCCCGTGAGGAAGGCCGCGCAGAGGCCATGGCCGCGCAGCAGGCGCAGGAGGCCGAAGCTGCCTCGGCAGAGCCCGCGGCGGAAGCGTCCGCACCCGATGCCGCGTCTGACGATGCGCAGAATGAGATGGTTGGTAACGCTGCGGAAAAGGAGAGCTAAGCATGCCAGCAGAGCATTCCACGCGCAGGCGCGTGATCTATTTCGACATTCTCCGCATCGTGGCGATCTTCTTTGTTGTTTTCGTGCATCTTGCCGCGCAGCACTGGTCAGATGTTGACGTCAGTTCACGGGCGTGGTTTGCCTTCAATCTCTACTGTACCACAGGAAAATGGTCTGTCCCCATCTTTGTGATGATCAGCGGCGCGCTGTTTCTCGGGCGGGAGGTCAGCATCTCTGCCATCCTCAAAAAGAATGTCGCGCGCATCGCCGCGGTCTTTCTCTTCTGGTCTGCCTGCTACGCGCTCATCGACCTTGTCTTTCGTCACGCGCCGCTTTCGGTCGTGCTTTCCCAGTTCATCACGGGGCATTATCATCTGTGGTTCCTCTACATGATCGTAGGGCTGTATTTGCTCATTCCTCTCCTGCGGCCCATCGCTCAGAGCGAAACGCTTATGCGTTACTTCCTGCTGCTGGCGCTTATCTTTACGTTTCTTCTCCCTCAGCTTGTCCTGTATTCCTCCTTTATCTCGCCGCAGCTAAGCGTTGTGATCAAAACCGTCAGCATGTATACCTACTGCTATTTTCCGCTCGGCTTCACGGTCTATTTTGTCGGCGGATACTATTTAAGCCGCAGGGACTTCAGCCGCAGAGAGGAGGCCGTCCTCTACGCTGTCGGCATTCTGGCGCTTCTTTTCTCCATAATCGCCCCCGTTGTCCACGCCAAGGCGCAGGGCGCGCCGAGCGCTGTCTTCTATAACTACGATTCGCTCAACGTGCTGCTCACCAGCGTTCCGATCTTTGTCTTCGCCAAGCAGCATCTGAATCTATCGAGTTTCCGAGAGGGAGACAGACAGGCGAAGGCTCTTGCCTTCGTCCGTCAGTTGTCAAGATACAGCTTCGGCGTTTATCTTGTCCACCCCATGGTCATCGAGCTGTTACAGCACTTTGGCATTGATACCTTTTCATGCAATGCCTTTTTCTCCGTGCCGCTGCTCGCGATTTTCGTGTTCGCAGCTTCCATGGCGATCTCCGCCCTGCTGAACTGCGTCCCTATCATAAATAAGCACTTTGTATAAAAAAGGCCCCGCGAACCGTCTGGTTCGCGGGGCTCTTCTTTTTCTGTTACGCTTCGGTCTTGATGCCGCGCTTGTCGAATTCCTCGACCAGCAGGTCAAGGTCGTTCGGCAGGCTCATCGGCTCGCCGCAGAATTTGATGGCGTTGGCCACATCCTTGAGGCCGTTGCCCGTCACGACGGAGACGACCGTGTCGTTCTCACCGAGCACGCCCTGCTCGCAGAGCTTCTTGACTGCCGCCGTACCGGTGACGCCCGCGGGCTCGCCGAAGACGCCGCAGGTCGTGCCGAGCAGCTTTTGCGCCGCCATGATCTCCTCGTCCGTCACATTCACGACGATGCCGTTCGACTCGCGGATCGCCATGAGCGCCTTGTCCGCGTTGCGCGGCACGCCGACGGCGATGGAGTCGGCCAGCGTGTTCTCCTCCATCGGCTCCCAGGGCTTGTTCTCCGCGATGGCGCGGTTGATGGGGTGGCAGCCCTCGGCCTGCGCGGAAATGAGGCGCGGGAGCTTGTCGATAAAGCCGATGGCGTACAGGTCCTTGAGGCCCTTCCACACGCCTGCGATGGTGCAGCCGTCGCCGACGGAGATGGCGAGATAATCCGGCATCTTCCAGTCGAGCTGCTCAGCGATCTCGAGTGAGACGGTCTTCTTGCCCTCGGAGAGGTACGGATTGATGGCCGCGTTGCGGTTGTACCAGCCCCACTTGTCGATGGCCTTTTTCGACAGCTCGAACGTCTCTTCATAGTTGCCTTTGACGGAGATCACGTTTGCGCCAAAGGTCATCAGCTGCGCGACCTTACCCTTGGGCGCGCGCTCGGGAACGAAGATGAAGGTCTTGAGGCCCGCGGCCGCGGCGTTGCCCGCAAGAGAGCTCGCGGCGTTGCCCGTGGACGAACAGGCGATGATCTTCGCGCCCGCCTCCCCCGCCTTGGCGACCGCCATGGCAGACGCGCGGTCCTTGAGCGACGCCGTCGGGTTCTGTCCGTCGTCCTTGACCCAGAGCTTTTTGAGGCCGAGCTGCTTTGCAAGGCGCGGCTCTTCGTAGAGCGGGCTCCAGCCCACGCGCAGCGGCGTGTCGGGTATCGTCTCCTCGACCGGCAGCAGCTCGCGATAGCGCCACATTGTGTTCGGGCGGGACTTGAGCGTTTCCTTCGTCAGGTTCTTTTTGATGTAGTCGTAGTCATAGATGATGTCGAGAATGCCGCCGCACGAGCAGTTCGTGAGGTTCGCCGTGGCCTCGTATTCTTTCCCGCACTTGACGCAGCGGGCGCATTTGACGTTTTTTAACATAATAACTCCTTATTGTCCGCGCGCTGCGCGGTGGGTTTTTGCAGCCCATAGTGCTGCGGGGATAGCAGCGCCGCGGGCGCTGCACGTGATGCGACCCCCATTTTCTTTCCCGAGAAAGAAAACGGGCGTCGCCCGTCCA